>Ga0065711_1000227_pt1 | contig 80508 bp, 48 predicted proteins | sample Hoacrofraction12_FD_59098 | JGI IMG/M metagenome (GOLD analysis project Ga0065711, IMG submission 59098) | Hoatzin crop microbial communities from Cojedes, Venezuela - Epithelial fraction 12 v2 (version 2) | ecosystem: Host-associated > Birds > Digestive system > Esophagus > Crop | place...
GATGGAGTCAGAAAAAAATTAACCTCCAAAATCAAACCCCAGAAATTTCTAAACAACTATGAAAAAAACAAAAGGGAGTGCACAATAAGGGTGTGTGTATGTGAGTCTATGAATGGTATATGAATACATAGATACTTACATTGTTGAAAACCTGATTACTACTGAAAATTAGATGCAGTTATGTTGAGAAGTTGCTTCTGCTAATGCATTTTCAGGTAATTATTGAAATGACACTTGAAAGCTCTGAAATCCTCTTTCTCTTTTTGAGAATTAACATAACTTGACAAGTTCAGGACTATGTCAGATCTTTATTTCAAATGTTTTTGGAACAATAATATCTTCAAGAATATTTTGGATAGTTAACATAGAATCACTGTGTTCTTTTTAGCTGCCTTTGAACAGTGCTTCTGGGAATTATGAATTACTAGTGGAAGGCTATGCTGATGGCCGGCGCATCTTCTCTAACCGTACCAGCTTGATGCACATGTCAAAGAGCATCTCCGTATTCATCCAGACTGATAAATCTGTGTATAAACCAGGACAAGACATGATGTTTCGGATTGTCACCATCTACCCTGATCTCAAACCTTACAAGGCAACTCTGAATATATATATGCGAGTAAGTATGCACAGGAACCTAGTTATACATTGGAATTTATGACATGTTCCAACTTTGTGACAAAAAAAGATCATATGTATTGCTGCCTAAATCTTGCTAGCAAGACCACTCACATTTAACATGCAGCCTGACTTTTCTTCTAGGACCCTCGGAAGAAATTGATTCAGCAGTGGTTGATGGAGGAGGGTGATTTGGGCGTAGTTTCCAAAAAATTTCAGTTATCAATGAACCCCCCACTAGGAGAGTGGTCCATAGAGGTGGAAGTGAACGTGAGTATTAGCATTGCCAAATCACAGAGAGATTTCATTTCTTCTGATAATAAATAAAATTGTTTTTACTGTGAAATTGTTTTTACTTTGTCATGATTAAAATTGTGGTTCCTTTGGTGAAGCAAAACCAGAAATAAACGTGGAGCATGAAAAGAGGAAATCCTTCCCTCATGGCAAACCTAAGATACTATGCAAACCTCACAAGATTTTCAGTAGTATATGGTTTTGTAAGGAAAGACATAAAAAAAAAGCATACATATTTTATCCCAAGGTCTGTGTTTAGATTCTAAAATACAAATGTTATTTAAAAAGTGAGGTATTTTAATATTAATATAAAAGAAAGATCTTATGAAGTACTGTGTTTTGTTTTTTTGGTTTTTTTTTTTAAGTGAAATGCCGGTATGTTCATTTTCTAAGCGCATATACAGAAATTCATTGTGCCTTGCTGCGCAGCCAGTCACTGTCTCAAGAGGTGTGAAATCAAAGACTGTCATTTACAAATCTCTGTGTAGTTTTAGGCGTTTCAGCAATTCACAGTGACTGAGCAGTTACTGAGGAAAAAATAACTGTGGAAAATAGAAAGGATGAGTAGTAAAGCAGAACTATTGCATAACTAAAATAGTATGATCTAGTTTGCGTGTTGCTCTTGGTAATAGTTCTCTCGGTCCAATCCTTAAAGCTGTACACTCCTCATACGCCATGGAACATGTTGCAAAAATAGCTAGAGGTTTAGTTGTTCAAAACTCTGTGTGTCAGGTTTATTCAGCCTGCTTTAAGTGCCTGTAATTTGGGAACTGCGTTTCCGACTTGGCTTGCAGTGGCTGTGCAGAGACATTTAGCAAGTACAAACAGGACTGCTTAATGTTCCCTAATAAAGGAGATGATGGAGTAGGAAGCAGAAAAACTAATGTCATCATGTATTACTTGGGAGTAATATTTACCAGTACCAGTTATATGCTTGAATAGATTTCTATAGGCTGAGGTAGTTGAGGGTGGTACTCAAGTGAGTGTCAGGACTGGATGTTTCAAATGCTTCTCATGTGGGTGTGGAGTTGTTACTAATGTCTTTGATGGGAAAAACATTTGAAGTTGTTCCTGCCCTTGTCCCTGTGCTCGGCCGCTCCTTCGCTTCCGTGTGCTGCTGTTCAATAGCTTCTCAGTCATGCTGAGGCAGCTGTAGTAGGGCTGAGATCTAAAGCACGCTGGGGAAGTGACCCAGATTGAAAAGCATCGTTGTGTTTGTCTTTGCCTAACCCAGACCAGCTGTCTGATCTGGTTGACAGCACAGCCCCGCTCACAGCTGCATAGGTGCTTTTCAGGAGGTTGGGAAGTGTAGCTCAGACATGAGAACAAAGGCTGGTGACAGTGGTGAGCTCCTTCAACAGCTCGCTTGCCAGGCGAAGAAGTGTTTGTGAAATTTTGCTTGGGCTTTCTGCGAAGTCTTGAGTAATCCTTAAGTCAGGAGGACACTGCTGAAGAAATTCCAGCAGCTGTTTTCAGGATCTGAATATGAGTGACAATCCCTCCTGAAACAAAACCAAAAAGAAAAGGGAAAAAAAATTGTAAAATTGAAAGAAAAATGCCTTAGATTCGTCTGGGCTAGTGAAACAGCTGCAAGAAAACAGACAAGTGAAGTGAAATGTTAGTAGGCCAGAGGAGATGATACTCTAAATTTTAGCCATCTAGTATGTATTACAGAAGGCTAATGACGTATGACAGGGTGGGAATGTCTCTCAAGTCATGAGTAACAGGGAGAAGGCAAATGGGGAACATTTTGTTCACTGTCTCTTCCAATGCATAGCTGGAGGGCACAAGGTAAAGGAGGTAAAAAGCAATTTCAACACAGTTGAAACAGCATTAACTGAACTGTAGAGCACAGCAGTGGTGGGTGTTGTGAATACTGAAAACTCAGGTGGGATCAAAAAATGTCTGGACAAATTCACGGAAGTACAGTCCATTAAGAACCGTTAACTGGGAAGCCCTGAGGCTTGGGCTGGCACCGTGTCGCTGCTGGCTACCCTGGTTGATGCAGTTGTCTAGGTGTTGAACCTTGGCTGCTGCCAAAGGCTGGACGTTGGCTTTCATGTTAGATCCACCAGGGTGCACTCTTTCTTAGGTTGTCTTTATCATATTTTATTAAGAATGTCTCGTTTTCCCTACTACTACGTTTTTAAAGCTTAGAGTTTTAGCATGGAGTGTGACATTGAATACAGCGTTTGGGTTTCTTAATAGAGCTCTAAATGCTTCACTGGCATGAAGAATATCCAGGGGTGGGATAATGTCCGTCACACTAGGGTATCTTTCTCTGTTCACCATGGTTACAGGAGACAGTTCAAGGTGGGAAGCACTGCAAGATGCGTTTGGTACGTTTAACAAAATGCTCTCTTGGGAAAAAAAACTTGGGGAGAACAGAAGCGAGATTCTTTTTTTCATTGACAGAAGAAACCATTAATATTTAAGAAACACTGCATTTAATAAATGGATAGAAGGGGAACTAGGATATAGATATCAATCTAAATGAAAGTCTGAACTCTTGCGTGTTTGTAGGAAATCTAAAGATCCCAAGGAAAACTTGATTGTTAATAGACGTATGAAAGAGTTTTTTTTAAAGTTTTCTAGGAACAAAAGAAAATCCAGCAGCAGCAGAACCCAATAATGTGAGGAAACTGTAATTATGTGGCAGAGATGAAAACATTTAATAGGGGTGATGGTTCTGTGTGGCTAAGTGAATCTCAGTGTGGGGAGATTTGAGGAGACCAGTGGAGGATGAATGTCCTTAACAGAAAAGAACAAGTGAGGTAATGTGGGAAACTCTAGACCTGTCATCTGGCATGAGAAAAAACAATGTCAAAGGTGATTTGGAATTCGACTGATAAAGAATTAAATTCTTTAAGGCTGTTACGGGTTTGGTTAATAAGATAGATTTACAGATGTAACAGATTTTTGTAAAGGCTTTTCATTTTACAAAATTCTAATGAAAAACAGTGGTGTATGTAAAGTCTGTCAAGGAAGGGTGGGTTGATTTTTGGGCAATCGACACTCAGCCAGGGTGTTTCTAATATAAACTGATGACAGGGTTTGCGGATGGAGCCGAGGAAGAAAGCTTCACAGTGGGAGACTGCAGAAGTCCCATGTGTTGACTGTATATCAGAGGATCAAATGAATCGGTGGATGTATTGATTACAGTCTGTGAGTGCCATTACAGGTTTTAAAAGACTTTTTAATATGGTGGAGAAAGACATAGTATGAACCAAGTAACAGAAATTGAAGCCAAACAAATTCTCTTTGGCATATATATGTCTTTCATCAATGAGGGTCTTAATCACTGGAACAAGAAAAAAAAGGGAGTGAGGGCTTCCCTGTTACTTAGTGTTTTAGCATAAGGAATGGTTGCCTTTTTGGAAGATGTATTATAATAATGCAGGTTGCTGGAATAGCTGAATAGTTGAGTAGCCAAACCTGGCATAAAAGCAGGTCAGGCTAAATGGTTCCTTCTGTCATTAAACTCTTTGAATTGAAAATTGAAGTAAAGGAGAAAAAGAGCAATGTATTGTATAAAAAAAGAGACTTGTAGGCTTTGAGGCCCAGAAAAACCAGCAATGTCAGGCTCCACACAGAAGCTGATGTTGTTTACTTTCAGACTCCCTTTCCTCCATCATTCATGCCTGCTCTGCTATAGTTTTCAAATTCTATGCTAGAAGAATATAATTACAAAGCAATATGGATTATTTCTGTAGCGTGTGCCTACACAGTATCTTACTTTGGATAAGGCTATCATGTGCAGAATATGTAACTATTGCAATATTAACACTGTTACACTAGGTCTGTCTGGTGGATTGTCTCACAGGCTGTTATTTTTCTGATAGTGTGTCATACCATTGGATTAATGAAACCTGCAAGAAACCTTGCAGAATTAAGGAAAATGGGAAACTCGATTGTCTTGGTTACAAGTGAGCTTATGCCCTGAAGTACAAGGTCATATGGGATGGGATTCAGTTTGAGGTTTGAGATGAGTGGTTGTCTGTGTCTAAGTCATGTGGTGGAGATTTAGTTGATGTTCAGTGAAAGCTAGTGAGTGGCCTGGATCACTCCAAGTGGATATTCCTAGCTATTGCCTGGATATTCTTTGCTGTTCTGCAGCTGTTCTGCTGTCCAAGGGATGTACAGGTTTTTTCTGTGTCATATATATTAAAGTTGTTTGGATTCACCAGTCCCTTCCTGGTAACGGTGGTCACTGAGAACTTGGATTTACTGCTTAGGAATACTTAGTATATGTCTGGCATTTTTAATAAGTGTGCCTACCTATCCTTAACTAGTACTGCTAGCCCTGGCTCTGCGTGGGATCCAGCACAGCTTGTGCATCTACTCATGGTTTTAGCAACATCTTCAGATGGCAAACCCAGACTGATCTCTGTATGGTTTAGCTATCCTGATGCCACGACCTGAGCTTTCTAGTTAAACAGTCGTCTCTCCAACCTTTCTGTCTCAAGTTTCCCTCTTGTCTTTAAAGAGTGTTGTTAAGTCAGTAAATAACTTTTCCCTTCCAGTGGTTACAGATCAGTTCCCAAGTATACCGCGTTTGGATTCCTGGAAGTACTGCCTCTGAATCCTGTTTTAAATCATGGTCTGGCTGCTTGCTGCTGTTAAACATCCTGTAGTACTTTTTAATAAGAGTTCAGGTGTTGGTATAGCTGTTCCAAGAAAACTCAAGACAGAGTAATTACAGTCTGGTTCCCAATGCTCCACCTTGTATTTTAGTTGGATATCTTATATTTCCTGTTGTGGAGGCTGGTGCTGAAAGGCTTTTAGATTCTGGTTTTAGTAGTAGGCATCTCCGACCAGAAGTTGTTCCTAGCTATAAGGCATTTTGTACTCTAATTTATGGAAGTTGTTATTTGGGAATTTATGATCAAATATTGAAGAGTAGTAATGTTTCACGTGCAGCGAGGGCTTTGTAAAAGATTTTTGAAGATTATTGTATTTTTATAAAAGCTTCAGCTGTAAAGCAACTTTCAAAATCAGCTGGGGTTGATTATATACTTTACACTTTGAATTTTTTAACATTTGGGGGTTTAAATATGTTACAGTGTATCCACAGTGAATTCTGTGACGTTTTACTGCTAGGTCAGCTACAAATTTCACATTTGATCCAGTGAGTTTGAGGTTATATCATTACTTAAGAGAAGTGTCACCCTCCTTTGAAATCAGACTGTACATAAAACCTGTGGAATTGGCTGTGTATTCAGTAGTTTACAAATGAGCGCTGATAGCTAGTCAGGATCTGATAGTATGAATACTGGTGACGTTGGTGGAACTCTGCTTAGTTCCTGGAGACCGTGCTGGTCTGCAGGTTCATACAGAATATTATTTAGGGGTTTATTTCCTGCATGTGAAAATGAAGCACAAAAGTGGTTATGAAATGCTTCTGTTAATTCTGTCTAGATAAAAATCTGTTTTATTCAGTTACACAGCAGAAGCAGAGGAGTGTTCCTGATGGGGGCCGTGAGATGGCGGTGTGGCCATGGGAAAAGCCCTGAGACCACAGCCGGAGCCTTTCCTGATGCCACAACTTGTGGCACACGTCAGTGTCAGAAACAAATAAGAAAATGGACCTAGACCAGATTTGTTTCAGGGACTTTCGATGAGCAAAGAAGAAGAAAAAATCTGAGGGGAACAGTTCCTGTGATCTTACTTGTTGATTAGACCCAAATGACTTCAGACAGGACTGGTTTGTCACAGCAGAGCAAAATCTGGACTGTAGTTTAGTGATTCTTAGGTGTCAGGGTCCACAGCGTCTAAGGCTCAGCTGCAAAAAATCTCGCTCCATTATCCTCATGATCTCAGAATGCTTATATGGATCTCTTTTTGTCACTGTTTTCTTAGTACTCTGGGCAATGTACACAGAATGTAATAGAAGTTTCGTGGTTTAAGAAATGCTGATTTAGAGCAAAATGCGAATAGTCTGAAAGGGTGAGTTTAATAAGCTCAAGAAGGCCTGGAAGACAAGAACCGTGCTAGAATAAAGCAGTGATGGAAACAAGTGGAATAGGCATGGTGTTGTTTTCTTAAAAAAAAAAAAAAATCTCTCTCGGGCTGTATATATAACTAACTGCTTGTCTCAAAAGGCGCCACTCCTGGAAACTGGTTTAACAACTTCTACTCCAAAGTATTTGAACAATATTTGCCAGAGAGACAGCCCTGCCCTGAGGGACTAAAATGATACAGAGTGGTTGAAGTGCTGTTGCTTGTCGTATTCCAAACAGTTTGGCTGAGAAGTATCTTTTCAAACCTAGGAATACAAACAAGACAATTATTTTGGTGATCAGTGACTTAACCATGAAATTGGTAGCAATCTGATTTTTATTTTGATAGAAGTCTTTTGCTAGGAAGAGTGTAAATATAGAGGTGTAAGGGGCTTAGTCTGAGATGCTTAGTTTGCAAAGTTGTTGATCGGGTAAGAGATATCAGTGGTAATGGTTTCCAGCTTAGATCCTGGTCCTAGGATTTTTCCCACTGGAGTTCTCAGTTTATTGTCTCTTGCCACAGACATTCATTCCCATCTGACATATCTTGATGCTACCTGACAATTGGTTATCCATATTCAGTCTCTTTTGCCCCACATTTCAAACCACGTTCACTGAGATACTCCAGTACATATGATAACTTATAATGGTGTCACTGTTCTCAGGAATAATCAAAATAATCAGATGTCTGAGCTCCACGTTGACATAACCTCATGATGAAACTGAGCAGCAGTTGGCGATGTTAACCTTTCAAAATAACCACCTCCTAGTGCCAGACTGTTGTCTTTCTTGATCTTTCCCCTATTTCCCAGAAGACTCTTAAGTGAAGAAGGAAATTAGGCTTTCAAAAAGGAGCCTCTCCCTTCCTGTCCTTTGGGAAGTGGAGGCTTGTTCAGTTTCTCAGCCGGTTCTTCCAGCCCAGCTGAGCTCAGATTTTCCTTTTGGAAAATCATTGCCCCAGTGTAATCCCTGTGTCAAGCAGATCAGCTAAGATGCAGACCTCCAGTTCTAGGCGCAGTTGGTAAATCAGCTCATGCAGTTTCACTGTTGATGGCAGCTTTTGGAATGATGCTGTAAAAAGACCATTTAGGGAGGATTATATGTCTGCAGACAAATAACATACATGCTTGGTCAGAATCATAGAATCATTTAGGTTGGAAAAGACCTTTAAGATCATTGAGTCCAACCGTAAACCTAACACTGCCAAGTCCACTGCTAAACCGTGTCCCTAAGCACCACGTCTACGCAGCTTTTAAATACCTCCAGGGATGGTGACTCAACCACTTCTCTGGGCAGCCTGTTTCAATGCTTGATAACATTTTGGTGAAGAAGCTTTTCCTAATATTCAATCTAAACCTCCCGTGGTGCACTTGAATTACTCGCAAAGAAAAACAATTGAATAAGATAACAAAAAGCAAAATTTACGTGGCTGACTATGATGACTTTTTGGTCAACTGTCATTTTACCAAAGAACAAAAATAGCTGCTGAATTTGTAGAGAGTGAAAAAAACCTTTAAAATTAATTTCCCAACAAAGTGCCATATATGGTCTCATGTACCATATCTCAAAGATATGCCAGAATATGCTTTCAGATACCCTCCTGAGGAAAATCAGGAAATAAATGAAAAAATTAGAAAAATAGGAAAACAGAAGAGAACACAAGTAATGCTATATTGTATAGTTGTTTATTTCTTCCATTGATTTTTATCAAATGAACAAGACGGGAAGATATAACTCAAGAGTATCGCTGGTGAAGTAAGTGTGCACTGTAGGCTGTAACAAAATTTTAGCTGTCGTTTGAGTAAATGAAGAACCTTAAGATTATATGTACTTTTGAAATGGTCTTGTCCTCTAGATAGGCACTGTAATAACTTCTGTTTTGTAGAGAGATACTTGAGTGAATTTTAAATGAGCTAGTAAAGATACTGCTGGTAGGTCAGTCATGGTTCATCATGATGACTGTTAGTGTTATGTTAGGTACTTTTATGCTAGCTATCTTGGCTATTTTTTTTAATACAGAAACTAGCTGTATATAGACATCTTCAGATTGGAAGCTGCACAAGCTCTTCATTATATATACTTATAATCTGCCATATATGAGCTTCTGTGTCCTTCTGTGGTACACATACATACTACTGGTTCCTACAGGAGCTCCATAACAGGTGCTGATAATGGTTGAGCCATGATTTAAAATCACGTCATGTCAGAAATTGTAATTTAACTTGAATATGGGAGGGATTTAGCTTAGGAGGTATGTTAAACTTGCTAATCTAACCACAATTTTGAGTATTTCTCATACGATTTTTTTTCAATAGGGTCAAGTTCATTATCAAAGATTTAAAGTGATGGAATATGGTAAGTGTTACACAAGGGCATTTAGTAGTGACCAAAATTGGTAGTGGACTCCCCATTAATTAAACTAACTTCCCATGACTAGCATCAACATTTTGAGTACTCCCAGAGAATCTAGTTTCCAAATCTCTTGCTTCCCTGAGACTGACTCTGTGTCCTGGAAAAAATGTTGTCTTATCAGCTGCCCTGTTTATCTTTGGTAGTTTTAATGACCTACTGCTGTAGTGTCTGGATATCACGCAATCTTTAAAGTACTTCAGCCTATGAGATGCAGTTATTGTCCCTGTTCTTCCAGGATCACACAGGCAATGTGTTCATGCCGAAATATCTGTGTAATGTCTGATCATGAGGCTTGCTGATAATTCTGTAAAGGCTGAATTATCTAAATATTTTATATTTCAGTCTTACAATCTTGTCTGCAGGTTACTTTTATGATGCTTGTTGTTCTCCTTTCAGCAAAAGATCTTAGCCTGGGGCGTGCATGGGGTTGGGTTAAAAATATATCTTAACCTTATATTCCTTAGGAAACTGTAGTAGTCTTTATTATATTACATGTTTTACCCTTTTAACTTAAAAAAAAAGAAAAAGATTTTATTTCTTGCGTGAATTTAATGCTTTCTGTAATGTTTTTTTTTTTTTAGTCCTACCAAAATTTGATGTCATGATAACAACACCATTATATTACTCTTTGAGAGATGAGGACGTGACTGGTGTTGTCACTGCAAAGTAAGTAAATCATTAATACCATTGCAACACTCATTCTTAAGAAAATTATTGCGGGTCTATAAGTGTCGAAGTGAAAACTTATGTTTAGAATGCTAAAAAAGTGCCAGTCAAAATTAGTTGGCTAGCATCTATTTCTAGTTACTGGTGTTAGACAGATCTTCAGACATTTACTTAGGTTTTTTTGGTCTGGTAAAGGTGTTTCTAGACTATAGCCAAGACATTTTTAGCTACCTTATTCAGAAAATTTCTTCAGTCTTCTGCTTATAGTGTGTATTTTGAGGCATTCTTTTGTTCTTATGGCTCTTTTATGGTGATCTCCAACTTAGCACATCGAGGTCTGTAGGTAGAATAACTATATTTTATTAGACCACTTGGAAAACTATGCAAATTTCTATGCACATCCTGCTTTATTGTGACCCAAGTGCAGGACCCAGCACTTAGTCTTATTGAACCTCATACAGTTGGCCTCAGCCTATCGATCCAGCCTGTCCAGATTGCTCTGTGGAGCCTTCCTACCCACAAGCAGATCAACACTCCCTCCCAACTTGGTGTCATCTGCAAACTTACTGAGGGTGCACTCAATCCCCTCATCCAGATCATTGATAAAGACGTTAAATGGAACTGGCCCTGATAGTGAGCCCCAGGGAACACCACTCGTGACCAGCTGCTATCTGGATTTAACTCCATTCACCACAACTCTTTGGGCCTGGCCATCCAGCCAGTTTTTTATCCAGCTAAATGTACATCCAAGCCATGAGCAGCCAGTTGCTGCAGGAGGATGCTGTGGGAGACAGTATCAAAGACTTTGCTAAAGTCTAGGTAAACAACATCCACAGCCTTTCACTCATCCACTAAGCAGGTCACCTTGTCATAGAAGGAGATCAGGTTGATCGAGCAGGACCTGCCTTTCATGAACCCATGCTGTCTGGGCCTGATCACCTGGTTATCCTGTGTGTGCACGTGATGGCAGTCAGGATGATCTGCTCCATAACCTTCCCTGGCACTGAGGTCGGACTAACAGGCCTGTAGTTCCCGAGATCCTCCTTCCAGCCCTTCTTGTAGATGGGTGTCACATTGGCTAACTTTCAGTTAACTGGGACCTCCCCGGTTAGCCAGGACTGCTGATAGATGATGGGAAGTTGCTTGGCCAGCTACTCCGCCAGTTTCCTCAGCACTCTTCGGTGGATCCCATCTGGCCCCATAGACCTGTGTGTGTCTATGTGGCGTAGCACGTCACTGACCATTTCCCCTTGGATTTTGGGGGTTTCCTTCTGCTCCCCATCCCTGTCTTCCTGCTCAGGGGGTTGGGTGTCCAGAGAACAACTTCCCTTACTGTTAAAGACTGAGACATAATTACCTCAGTAATTATCATCCTTTGTCGCTAAGTTTCCCCCCACATCTAATAGAGGATGGAGATTCTCCTTCACCCTCTTTTAGTTGCTAATGTATTTATAGAAACATTTTTTATTCTCTTTTACAGCAGTAGCAAGGCTAAAATCTACTTGGGCTTTGGCTCTTCTAATTTTCTCCCTGCATAACCCCATGATATCCTTGTAGTCCTCCTGAGTGGCCTGCACCTTCGTCCAAAGTTCATAAACCCTCCTTTTTTCCCCCGAGTTCCACCCAAAGCTTGCTGTTCAGCCAAACTGGGCTTCTTCCCCGCTGGCTCGTCTTTCAACACAAGGGGATAGCCAGCTCTTGCGCTTTTAAGACTTCCTCCTTGAAGAGGGTCCAGCTTTCCTGGACTCCTTTGCCCTTCAGGACTGCCTCCCAAGGGTCTCTGTCAACCAGACTCCTAAACAGGGGCTGTACAGAAATCTGTGAAAAAAATTTAGTATACATGAATCTCAAATAAAAATTAATTTTGCTTTGGGAAAATGAGAGACAGATAGAGATACCTGATAGATCCATACAAGAAGACCTGAAATAAAAGCTCTTTTGTGGGTTATCTAATGCCAGAAAATGCATACCTTCTAGACAAGCACTCCATTTATAAGTGAAAAGCAGAAATGATTGTTTAACGAGCTATTTAAATTAGATGTTTGAACTTTTGAGAAAAAACTTCCTTTCCTAGAGGCAATGCAACCTGATATTATAAACCATCTAGGCCTCTCATAAGGGGCGATTTTTTTAAAAGATGTTTTCCTCATTTTTTTTCCTCTATTCTGTTTTGCTTTTGGAATCCATGATATACCAACATGAATTTGGTTTCCTATGTTGTTTTGGTCTTCCACAGGGTACTTGGCTTCTTCATTAGGTATAATCATAAGGTATTTGAAAGTGTACCTCTCTGCTGCAATAAATGCAGACTTAGATGCCAGTGAATTGTCTGAGATTGAATCCCAGCAGTGTCAAAGTTTTACTGATACGTCATAATTATTTATAGGGAATGTCTTCATTCCTGGTGACTGTTTTTATAGGCATAATGCCTCTATATGTAAAGATTTTATATACCCCTTACACTTGTGGATGTCATGAAACCTTTTTCTTTCTCATCTCTGGAGTATTATTAAATTAAGTCCAGGTATGCTACCCAATGGCAGTATCATTTCCAGGTAAATGGCAGCTTATTACTGTAATTAGGTCTGCTTGGAAAGACTTGAGATCAAGCACAAGACAGTGTTGTCAGAGTTCTTCCTGTAACTACACTACTTGATTATTCTTTCCCTCTGCTTTTCAGGTTGGATATTCTTAAGTGGCTGCTGATGAAATCCATAATGATTTAAAGTACTTGAAGTTATCACATATGAATGTATTTCTACTGATGAACACAATGATTTTGAGTTTCTTGTCCCTCCTTTCTCTGTCTGAAACTTATAATGTCATAGTATCTCTTAGGTACAGCTTGGAAACATTTATACAAAATTTTTATTTTATTACTGTTCACTGACTGCAGGTTGCTAATGGCATGCTAAGAAGTGAATATGTTACAGTTCAGACTTGCTACAGCTACAAATGATGTTTACCATGTAATAATACCATGATTTCTTTGGACTGTGATTACTAAATAATTTGAGAACAAGTATCTTAGGTCTCTCACTTTGTGTTAGCAGCATTTGGGAAGCAAAACACTTGCACTTCCCACGTCCCATTTTAACTCTGCTGCATATTAGTTATGATGCTACATTGGTGTTCTGTTCAATAACTTATATCCAGTTTAGCTTAATATAGTTAATTTTCATACATTATGCAGCCCATAATAATAGCAGTAGGTTTATAGAGCTCACGTGCAGGAAAGAGCAGCCCTTTGTATCTTCTCCAGGTTTTGAGCTTCTGACTTCAGTGTTGATAAACTGGTGTCAGTGTTGAAAACCCCGTGTTTCAAAGTACAGATGTGTTCTAGCCATATTTGAGGCCAGGCAAATATATTTTAGCAGAATCTTTTGCCTTGAGAGCTCTTCAGAAGCCCAGGCCCTGGAGGTGATGCGTTGTTTGACTTTTACTGATGTGTTTCAGGTACACGTATGGAAAACCAGTAAAGGGAACTGTAGCAGTCACTTGCCTTTCTGTCTCTTACTGGTCAAACAAGAGAAATATAACAACAACAATGGAGGTGAGTCTGCTGTTAGGAGTTTGTAGTGTTGTAGACTTTAAGCCTGTGTCTCCTTTTGTAGGTTAAATATGCCTGGGACCATTCTTGAGTGCCTAGTTAGCTGGCATGGTCTATGGAGTGACTTGCATGAATAGTGTTAAACTCTTTTTAATTTCCAGAATAAAGTGTCTACATTCAGAGTGTTTGTTGGGAATAGTACTTGGCCATGGTGGTCCCTAGAACTGTGCCTGGAAGTTATTTTGGAGAGTGCTAGTTGGCCCAGATAGAAAAATTTTCCAGGATCTGCTGTGTGATGGAGAACATGTGCCCAGGAATGCTCCCTGGCCCCGTGTGTGCCACTGCACACTCAGCCCTGTGTTACAAGGCCAGAGGAGACCACTGCAATTGTCGAGGTGGAGCTCTAGCATGGTGGAGACCAAAGCGTTTTTTGCTCACAGATTGCCTAGTAACTACATTGAAGTTACTGTACTAGTTGTAACCTGGAGCATGAAATTTAAAAAGGTATGCGGTTTTGATCTGAAGACTTAGAAGTGGTGATAGATTCCTGGCATCCTTTTGCAAAATCAGGCATTTTACTTTTGAGCAGTGGACTGCGTTTAAAACAGGTTCAGTTTCTGCTAAATGGTGTGCCTGTCGTTTTCTGTTGGCTGACTTCAGCAGTTGGCTGACTTCAGTGCCTTCAGCAGCACTAAGCCTGCAGAAACTCTGAACTCAGAGGTACCCCCCTCCTTAGGCAGGGACCTGTTCATTTTATTTTTCTCTAAAGCATAGGCACCACTGCTTTGGCCATGTAGAATTGGACAGTTCTAGGTATTAAAAAAAAAATAAATAAGTAACTTTCTCTGTAAGGCATTGTTGACTCTAAAAAGTAATGAACTTCTACTGGATTTAATAAAAATCTTTACTGAAAGCAAAAAATAAAGTGTTCATAAATGAATCAGTATTCATAATTTTCTGGTGTTAACACTCCAGAACTTGTATGTGGGGAGAGATACAGGACTTAGCCAGAAATAAGCTGTTGTAGATGGAAAGGTATCCTTGGCTTTGCTGGCTCAACTTTTTTTTTTTTCTACGTTGCAGATAAATGGATCTGTGAATGTAACCTGTAACAAGCTTATGTTGCAAAACTTGAACGCTGATCCGTCGTGGCACCGAGGTGACAGTGATTACACAGAGCCAATAGAAATTATCGCTGTGGTCACAGAGTCGCTCACAGGTATGTGGCTGTGTGATGTCTTCTGAGAGAAAAACCAAAGAGCAGGTGATGCTGTAAGAGCTTACCGCTATGTGGAAGTGCTTGGAGTGCTAGAAAAGCATCATGTGCTGATGGCATTACGAACCATCTACATGCAAATATATTATCTGAAAAGATACATTATCTGAACTGTTGCTTGCCTAGATATTAAATAGTTTAACCAGCTATTAAGTCAGTTGAACACAGTTCTGTGTGAAGTGATTTATTAAATAACCCAGAAACATGTTCAGATAGGGGATTAAAGTCAATGACTGATCACTTTTGGTGAGAAGAGCAGGCATAAAGAATTGCTAGCATTAGCTTGAGTCTTACAACTTAAGTTTAATCATAAACTTACCTTGTTTGTTTGTAAACCACATCAGCAGAAACAGTTCTCTGGCCTCATGTTGTCCACTGTCTACTCTCTTCCAGACCAGCTATTTTGCAAACTGGGCCTTTTTGTGAGTTCAAGTTCCACTGCACCTTGCATATCAGAAAAAAATCATTTGTACAAAATTTCTGCTTAGGAAAAAACCTAGGTTTCATTACAGACTTTCTGTAGAAACCCCAGCAAGGTGAAGTTGGCCGATTTGGGATTCATAAGCTTCTTCCTTGTGTCGTCCTGACATAGTCTGCATGGAGTAGAGCACTATGTGGTGTGGCTTGTTTAGCACTGTGGAAGACAGTACCAGTACGTGTACCACCTTTGTACTGATCCTTAGCTGGAAGGATGAAGAGTGATAGGTGTGGAAATGGTGAAAAATATAATAGAATTATTTAAAAATCATGGACAGTAAACAGTATTGCTGCTAAAGGAATATGGATGTTAAAAGCATGTTGTCTAAACACATACAATTATTCAACAGGAATCTCCCAAAATTCAAGTACCATCATATTTCCAAAGCAAAGTGACTATTTTATTGAATTTATGGACTACTCTAGAGTTATTAAACCTTCTCTGAACTTCATAGCTACTGTAAGTTCTTTTGTTTTATTATGATCTGTCCATAAGCAAATGTGACTTTTCCTGTACTTTTGCTTACATGTCAAAGTTTGCCTTGGATTTTTAAGTATAATATACAGATTTGTTTACAAATTACCTCTTTTTCAGGATACATATTGGCAAATGCTAAACTTAGAAGCATTTGCTCTAGAAAAGGATAAAGTGTCAGGGAATGCTGTAGTTTTGGCAGGATATATTTGAGTATAGTTTGTTAGCATTCTTATGGAAGATAAATCTTTTCAGTTTCTAGCTGATTGTTTTCCATTAGATGACCGTGCTTTGAAACAATAGTGTAGTTATTGAGTCCCAACCCTCCTAATAATATTTGTATATGGAAGTGTGTATATATACAGACAAAAATACATAGTTTATGTAACGCATATGATATAATTAAGTAGCTGTTAAAAAATTTGGTAAAACTCATCAAACCACATTGCTCTCAAGTGAAAGTGTCTTTTCTGCCTTCTGTCATGTCTTTCTCATACCGGCTGCAGTCCTCTCATAAAAGTATTTCATGTTTTTCATGCTGTCCATATTCCGCATTCAGTATTTCTACATTTAGCAAAGGTTGCATATTGCATCACTGCATTTTGCTTGAAAACCAGAATCAGCTTTACAATTCTTGAGGCTTTACTGTATAGAAATTAGACCTAAAAAATACAAATAAAATACTCTGAATGTACAGTTTCAGAGTAGATTGGCTCAAGCCATATCTTTGCGCTAGCCTGATCTTTTGGGTCATTGGTTTTCATCCTTTTCACTTCCTTGACAGCATCCCAGTTTGACTCCAGCTCTGACCTGCTGCTTCTTCCTTTTCCAAAAATGAGCTGAGTGAGAGGTAGCTGAGGCATTTAGCAATGCTTGCAGCTAGCAGATAAGAAGGTATCAGTTGTGCTCACAGAGTAGTGTGAAGGAACAACTTCTGCTGTTACTAGTAAGTGGAGATCTGCATAGGCTGTACAGACAGAGGATAGGAAAATAATGGCAGAGGAGGAGAAGTAATGGAGTGACAGACCTCTGGATAGAAAAAGAAGGGGGAAACATTAGTTAGGTGCTTTTAAATGTAGCAGTTGAATTTTTGGAGTGTGTAGTACAGAAGGAGAATGGCTTTACTATGGATGAGAATCTGCTTGAATGTGGGAGTAAAGGTTGATGTAAGTTGCAGTGCTGATTCATGGATGCTGGAGTGCAGAAGTTGCAGACTGTCAACTTTGAGCCTGTTCTAAGTCTTTTCTTCAGCTCATTTGATGAATCCATAAAGACATCTGACTCGGCACCATCTCTGCTCATCTGACGGTTTCCTGCACATGATGTAATGTTAGGTTGTCCTTTGTGGTGGTGGTGAGGTACAAGTGGTAAAATTAAATAGTTAGGCTGTAGGTAGGTTATGTATAATTTGCCTGAGAGACAAGCATTTTCAACAAGAAGAGTAACTGGGAGAGCTGAAAGGCAGGCCACCTTCAGTTCCATCTGCCTTGCTCTTGCTCTTTTTTTACTCCCTGGAGTTGTGAATAATTTTGTTGTTGGCTGACTTTCCTGTCTGCAGTGTTCACAAGGGATTAAAAACAAAGTTACTGATGTGTGAGAAGTCTCAGGATGCCCTTGTCTTTTGATATGATGTGAGTGCAAATGTGGTTACATGTTATGCATTGTGCATTTCAGCTTTACGCTGTTTATGGGTGTTTTCTTTCTTTCTGTTTTTAGCTAAAGGTGACACGTTCTGATAGCAACCAGCTGACAGCTGAAGAGAGGCAGAATCTTGTCATAATCACTGCGCAACAGTCAGACCTGCTTTTTCACCACTCTTCACTTTCTCACCTTGAGAATGAGGCAACAGAGGAGAGAAATCTGACAGTCCATGTCCTGAATTACACGGTCCCAAAAAATGGAATAATTGATATTGAGTTTCCAATCCTGCCCGATACAAAAACTCTGAGAGTTCAGGTATTACTTTGTAATGTGTTGCTGTGGAGCAGCAACACAGCAAACTGAGCGGGCTGCGATCAATGATGTGCTGTTACTGCCATCTGCAACAGTTGAGATGTCACCTGCTGTTACTTTCCTTACCTCGTATTCATGTTAGAGCTGGAAGGAAAGTGACAGATCCTGTCTAAATGTGAGATAATTGCACCAAGATATCAAGGGGAAAAAATAAAACAGATACCCAAAGCAAGCAGTAAAGTGGTCTGGTACTGCCATTAAGGCTACCATGTTCTTGTAAACAATGCCATGTATGTGAATATCACACATATTTTGCTGTTCTGTTGAGAGCTTTGTTTTACATTGTCTCGCAGGCAGAGTTCCTGAGCAGCAGGACCGACATAGGTGTTTATGATGTGTTCAGCTCCCCCAGCCAGACTTACCTCCAGGTTAAAACAAAGAGCCAAGATATAAAGGTACAGTCTGAGACAAAACTTGCCAGGATAAGAACTGTTCCAAGTTACTTAGCATGTTTCCATACTCATTCATATGAATCTTACACTTTTCCTAGGCTGGGAAGCCTTTTGAGCTGAGCATTGCAAGCAACAAGCCAGTGAGAGAGTTCCACTATCTGGTAAGTTACTGGTTTTACATATAGGGACAATCCAAGATGACTTTTACCAATTTAAGAAATACTCCAGTGAGTGGAATGTGATTGAATGTTACAGAGATTCAGCATTTTTTTGTTGTGCTTTGTGAAGGAGGTGGCCCCAAAACTTCCTTTCCACTAGGATGGTCCTTTTTAAAAGAGAGGTCCATTATGCGACCTAACAGAAATGCCCGTGGCAGCGTAGGGAGGTGTCCTCTGGGAGAAGCACATCTCTGATTTGGATGTTGGGCTATCTCTGCTTGCAGATGTGTGAGACAAGGCGCAACTGTGAGAGTAATACTGTCTCTGACTGTGCAGAGCACCCGTGATGGGAGAAGGGGCAGGCATGTCCCAGGAGCAGCCCAAGCTGGGGCTTGGCAGCAGGTCCTGCAGATGCAGGTGGAAGCAGGGTGCTGGCAGAGCCTGTACCCAGGGCTGTCAGGGCTGAGCCTGCAGGCACAGGGTGAAGAGAAGACCTGCCTGCTGAGGATACAGTGGTCCAGTGGGCAGGGTGGCATTGTTAACAAGAGAACTTTGTAGGCAGCATTTTAAAATAAATGGCTTTGGTAATGGCTTGTTTAATGGCTTAGCTGCTGTACTGTATCTTACAGCATCTGGATTGAAGGTTTTATGATGTATACCATCATCAGTCTCCCATCCTGCCCTTAACACATGCCTGTCTTGTGCACAGTCTACACCATAATGATCATGAGAACTACAATTCTTTTTCTTTCAGAGACCTTAATAGTAATTTGAATAAGGAAAACATAAGGACGGTATAAAATATGGGCATTCATGTGTATTTTCTCAAATAGAAACACTCTCTAAAAGATTTTAAAATATCAGATCCATGCAGTCAAAGGCAAGGAACGGCCCTTCATGGCTCCGTCTTCATTAGTAAGTGGTATGGTCTAATAGGAACAGAGTTAGCGTGAAAGAATTGATGCTGTGGGCCTGAACTCCAGGTGTTTCGAGGTACCTTCAGACTAGCTCTAATGTGATCTGGTAAAATGAATACCTGTTTTTAACTGGAACACATTAGTGGGCCCCAATTCACACTCTCCATGGTGCAAACAAAAGTGTGGTAAGTAGGGGGTTTTGGGAGATCTGCTTTTAAAATTGTATTCCTGATCCAAACTCAAATGGTGTTATAGATGATCCAGCTGTATTACTGTTGTGTTTTTATGTTGTGCTGTGCACTCATCATTGTAGTTCTTTACTTGTCCGTAGTGACACAGGAATTAAAACATGGAAGAAATCTATTTCTAATATTTAGATGTTATATTATCCGCCTGTTCCATACCCAGTCTTACAGAACTGGTCAACCACTTAGTTAAAAAAAAAAATATCACAGCTATATGTCTCTTCCTTTAACAGCTGTTTGTAGAAGGAATTGCAGAGCTTATGACATATTGAGATACCAATAGATTGAGTGTTTTGTTTTTCCCTTTCAGGTGTTATCTAAGGAACAAATCATGGCTTTTGGCACAAAGGCTGCAAAAACATTCACTTTAACAGCAGAAAATTCCTGGGCTCCTTTGGCATGTATACTTGTATTCTATGTTGATGAGCTTGGAGTGGTTATAAACGATGCTCTCACTGTCCCCGTTCAGCCTGTTTTGAATGACAAGGTAACTATATGAGTCTGAGACCATGTTTTTGTCTGTCTGTTGCGTGGTAAACAGTATTTTAGATCATAGGATTGTAAATGTAAAAACTTCCTCACCGAGGATCTAATCTGAGGTTTGTGTAAGTCCTTGGAAAGACTTTCGGTAATACCAGTGTGGTTAGGATCCAGCTATTGTGTATCTGAAAGAAATATCTGCTAGCCCTATGTTTTCCACATAAAAAGATGCACAGCATCTCCTTGTGTTTTTAGTAGTTTGGTCAATTACTGAGCCAAAGATTTCTCTGGCCAATAGAATCGAAAGGTACTCAGAAGTGCTCTAAATGTGGAACTGTAAATGTTTATGAAGACCTCGTTCTAGGCAGGCAGTTGACTTTTTACAGGTGAGACCACTGAAAGGCTCTTGATGGGTTCAAATTCTTCCTCCCCTATGGAAATTTTAATACTTATAACCAGACATCAGTAAGGAGGCTGTTTGCCTTATTCCTGTGTGAAAATTTTCTCCGTTCGCTTCATGATTCAGGATATGAATGTTGTTATCACAGGATAAGGAAGTGGAGAGGCAGGACGGTGAGAGAGCTACAGGCACACATTTGTTGATTATTATGTACCAATGTCTGAAGAATCTAAATAAATAGAAAACAGATAAGATAATTTAGTTGAAACTTGGGAGTTGTAGGGTAGATATAAGAAGATATTTCTAAAAAGGAAGGCGTAACGGTTTGGTTCAGCCTTCTGGAAACAAATTGAAATCTTTCCACTGATTGCAGTGTCTGCAAATAAGATTGCATTATATTTGGTAGCAATGAGGTAAGTCATGAACTTGAAATTATCAGTTTGATTAAATGTAGTTTATGGATGAAAAACATGATCCTAGCGTATATGCAGAGAGGATGAAAAATTGAGACGATAGATTATGAGAATTTAATACCAACCTTACTGTACTTGCTGTATTTCACTGGATAGTGAAAAAATGTGAGATAAGGAAAGAACTGTTCTCAAAGGCTTCAAAATTTCAAGCTATTTCTATTTCTCCATTTCAGTGCTAGCCACTGAAATGAGTTCAGTACTGTGGAAAGCTACTCTCTCTGTAATTTGTAGCCTTGCCAAGCATTTAATTTCTGTAAATAAGTTAGTAAAATCAAATATACAGAGCTGCAGTGCCACGGTGTACCCAGAAACAAACCATTTTTCTGTGTGAATCAGTCTGATGCCCATTTACAGTGAAGCACATGGTGCTAATCCCGTTTATCCCTGCACCATTACTGTGTTCCCTGTCGCTCTGTGATTTTCATACTGAATGTGGTTGGAAGATACCATTACACAGATATATCAGAGGAGTGGTGTGATGGGGCTGTAGATTCAGACATCTAAATACATGTATTTACATGTAGGGTCAGGAGTCAGTTGTTTAAGCACAGACACCTAGTGTCCTCCGAGAGGCTGTAAGGTATTCAAGATGTCATCGTGGAACAGGTGGAAGTTTCGAAGGTCCTATGGGAGACCTGTCCCCTTCTGGAATGGGAGCTGAGGGTCAGACAGCATACTGTGGGATACCTGAAGTCGTTCCAGGTGCCTTCAGGTGACTGAGTCTTATCTCTGTATGCGAGTTATGTGTCTAAACTCAGTTTACGGAGAATCAGTTGCCGCAAAAGAGTGTGGTTTTAAGTTGTTCTTCCTGTACTTCAGTGCATGCTCCAGAAGGGTGAGTTATGTGTCCTGTCTGGCAGCACCACCGGACATGTCTTGGATACCTTTGAACGTCTCAAATGGCACCAAGTGCCAGTGTTTATGTAACTGATTCCCACCCACAGCCAGTATAGTCAGTGGAGCCCGTTGGACGGTTTTCTTCACCACCACTTGGATTTATGCTTTTGGTGAGCCAAACTGTTACCTAGTCTCCATTATTTCTTTTGACTCTGTGTGACATGAGCTTTGGGAGCTTAAACGCTGAGCTGAAACATGGACAGCTAAATGTAGGTAACGTAAGTGTGGAGCTGAATTCCACCTCGAGACTTTGTATTAGGGGTGTTTTGATGAGGAAAAAGAATAAAATTGTTCATTTTAAACAGAAATTCTGCACTGTCATCTGATGCAGTGAAGATCGGATCTGTTAGAAATACTTTACAGCAGATGACCCTTCCTCTCTTCAGTATCCTAGGAAAGGCATACTGATGCTGTACTAGCCTATTTGTTTCCTTCTTCCTTACTTGTGCACCTATTACATATATCCCTTATCTGTATTGATCTCACTGTGGAACACTTAGTTTTAATTTGAGGGCTGAATTTTTTCTCCAAATAATCTTTCCCTGGATATGTTACATGCTGTGTTGTGAGAGCAGAATGAATGCCATAGTATTTTCCCAAAGGTCCTAGAAAAAGGAAATCCAGAGTCTTAATTATAGCCAATTAAGCTAAGAAAATTCTTCCTTGGAGTTGTTAATGGCTGTAAATATCACTGTATAATTTAAACCTGTGCTGTTCTTCACTTTTTTCTAGATTAAAATCTCCTGGAGCAAAGATAAGGTCAAGCCATCTGAGAAAGTCTCCCTTAAAATCAGTACAACAGAACCAGGATCAGTAATTGGACTTGCAGTTGTTGATAAAAGTACAAAGCTTCTAGGAGAAAGTAGTGACATAACAGAAGATTCTGTAAGTAAATGGAAAGAAAGTGTTTTATTGTTGTGTATATGAAAGATTATGTTTATGGAACTGTTACAGTTTATATGCTGAACGAGTAATGTTCTTTTGGCAGGATTTTTAGTCCTTAATTATGCAAATATTTTTTACCTCTGGAAGTAGTTGATTGACACAAGCGGAAAAGACTGTAAGGTTTACAAGGTGATAAGCCCAGCATTTCTAATTCCAGTTAATACTTTATTGTTCTTCCATTTGCTGAACTGCTCAGTTAACACTTGGCAGTTTCTTCTTTCAGGAAAGACAAAAAAGTCAGAAAAACTCCATAAAGATTTGTGCTTTGTGCTCTTTAAAATTAGCAATATAAAAGAAAGAAAGAGTTATATTTTTTGAAGAGCAGAATAAATTATTCATTTTTTTAAACTCTCTATACTTGCAGAAGCTCTAGTGCATCGACACCTTGAAAGAGTTGGCAATACACATTGTTCCTGAAGTGCTCAAATGACATAGCCTATGTGCCATAGAGTATCCTTGGGCTGTAGGCTCCTGTTTTAGGGTTATGTAGTCTTGGGCATTCTTCCATTAATCATGAAACCATTGCAGCCTAATCCCCTTCATCCTGTCATGGATTCTTTTCTCTTCAACACAAGAACTAAGCGAGCTGCTGCTTAAGGTACAGCTCTATGAATTAGCCTCTACAGTGGTGAAAGTTCTGAAAAATGTGAGTTTGCATTCACTCTTTGGATGATTTTGTTTCTCTTGACTTAGGTCTTCCATGAGCTGAATTTGTACAGCGCAGTGCAGTATTTCCCCCTGGTCAGAGGTTCTTCTGGTGTCTTTCAGGTACATTTTTTCTTTTTAATTCTAAGCTGGGTTTTTTTACTGCTTAGCACATCACTTGTTAGAAGAAAGCGCCCTTTTTGAAGTTTGGGACTGTAGACAATGTACTGTTTTCATGGTTTATATGGGTTTTGAATTGTGAAATTTATCAATATGTAAATACTCTGAATGCAAAGAAATTTGTTTATACTTTCGTAAATATGGATTGCTTTATGCTTGATACTGTCTTCCCTTTGAAAAGTTTTCAGTCATTAAGGCAATATTTGGATTCAGATGATCTCAGTTTTGCTGGTTCCTGTATATTACTTGCTTTAGTTCTATGATTGCTTTATTATGATGACTTCATTTTCTTAAAAAAAAAAAGGAAAATAGACAAGTACTGTTTATGTCCTGAATGCCCTGGATTGAGATATGCTGTATATATTTTATCCAGAAATGCAGCCTTTGGGTATCAACTGATGCAATTCTTGAGGAGGATAAAGAACACTTTCTTTGTAAGTAATAAAAATAAATGTAGCCAAATCTAATTTACAGACTGGGGAAGGAGGTCCATGGATTATGGCCGCTGTTAGGTCTTGTTACTGTACTGCATCCAGGCTGCATCCAGCCTGGCAATCCATTACCATTTCCAAGGTCCAAGACATAAAAAATGCATATGACAAAGTATTTTAAAAACTTCCTTTTGCTGCTGTCCTGAGTGACAGTACCCCTTAAAGGCCTGAGGGTGAATGGAGATTTTATTTGCAGTTCCAGTTGATATTTGTTGCAGTGGTTTGTTGTATGTACTCATATTACACCAGTTCCATAAGCACTCTAGAGAGGCCATGTAGAAATTTAAGTTTGTGTAAAACCTTTTTTTATTCTTCAAAAATAAGCAATAAAAGGAAGTAGTTCCTAATGTCACAGTGTTACCATATGCTACAAGGCCATAGATTATACTTAAAAGACTGTATTAATTTGACTTTTCTTAACTGTATTAATTTGTATTCATTTCTTAACTGTATTCATTTGATTTTTCTTAAACGTAGATATTTGTAGGTAGGACAATATTTTTTATTTTGCAGATGGTGGAATGATACCCTTAGAGGATGGTTTCGGTGGTGAGATACCAGTATCTAGAAATGGACCTCCTGATTTCAGCAATCTCTATGTGAGGACACATTTTCCAGAGACTTGGCTTTGGATTGACACTAAAACTAGGTATAAGATTAGAAGCAAATGGAAACTGATTTACACTTGCCGTTGTTATTTTGTAGGTTTTAGTAGCATTCTGCACTGGTGCTGAAGAACACTTCTTAAAAATGTAGTATTGTTTATATTCTGCTACCACCTAGAGGCCACAAGTGAGACTGGAGACCTACCGAATGTGTTGCACAACTGCACAAAATAGGACAATGTCTGACTGAAGGCCTTGTAATTTCAACAGAAGTTGGATAAAAATCCTGGAGACGAAAGAAACTCTCTTCATTTTACAGATGGGGAGATAAACAGATAGGGAGACCCAGTCGTCTTCTCTAGAATACATGAGAAGATGGTGATTAGCCCACAGAGGGAAATCTGTTTCTGTCTGCACCTAATTCAGTGAGCAATTCAAACTGTCAAGTGATGGTGAGATCTGACCTGTATCGTGAAGCACAAATCTTGTATTGTTTCACAGCTGAGAAGTTTGGGAAGCAACCGTCATCTGGGATTGTGTTAAAGGATCTGTAGAAGTTGATTACATGTAATGTGATTCAAAGTGATTACCTTCAATTCATGTAATTTAAAGTAATTTAGTTTTTTTTAAATCATTTTGATTCCATCACAAATATTTCTAAATTATTAGGAAAAGAAAAACAGGTAATCAGCAGGTTTTCCTGCCAAGAGTTTGGACTTAATTTTTGATGCATTTTAAGCATTTGTGTCCACTTACTGATGTCTGTAAATGGATGCATTTGAAAGTCTGCTCTCCCCTTCTGCCATCAGATCTGACACAGACACCACAATGGAAGTCACAGTACCTGATACCATCACATCTTGGGTAGCCAGTGCTTTCGTGATGTCTGAAAACAACGGACTTGGGGTGACGACTGCTCCAGTGGAGGTACCATGGCACGAGACAGTTATCCTTAAATGCTGGTAACACTGTAGGATGTTACTGGAAGCTGTATTTTAGTTCTAACGGCAGCCATCTCCTTAGATTTACAAAGTGATTGAGAGGCCATGTGTATTCAAACTTTAAAGAAAAAATCATCTCTGAAGACATGTGTGATACTATATCTGCCTCCCCTTCCTGCTTATATAAATATCTCAGACGTTACCCAAATACTTGGGTGCCTTTTTCTGTTGGAGCAGCTGTTTTGTTTGAGTGCATTCAGGATGTGCCTGCTTCAGAATCTTTGTATGTAGGAAGGGGGAATGACTGCCTGAGGACAGCATGTTTGAATGTTTTCTTGGCTTTGCCAAGAGGGCTTTCCATGTGTTAATAGTGCATGCAGGGAGGTTGGCACAGACTGGCTGGGAAGAGGTGGCTGGAATGGGAGAGGCACGTTGCCTGCTGGAAAGATCATGCCATTGCTGCTTCACTAACTCTTACCCCAGGAGGGAGATGGGAGCATGGCTTAAAGACTAAATTCTGGCCTCGCTTTCCTTGATCTGTCAAAACCAGTCTTGGACTAAACATAGGTGCTACTTTTTGGGTGATTTAGCTCGAGGAGCAGAGTGGACACTGAGAGCCAGTGATGGGATGAGAGGCAGCTTGGTGCCAAGTTCCTGTCTCCTGAGGCTCTCTTTGTGCTTCCAAGTGTTCAAGGAGTTTAGCAATTTAAGCTAAATTCATCACTCCTCAGGTTAGATCTCTAACCTGAGATTCCCAAAGTGTAAGTGCAGTTGTCCTAGGCCCACTCTGTATTCATGGAAACAGCTACTTAGAGTTATTTAGCCTGTTTAAAATAGGATTTACTTTTTGAAATCTCATTTAGCTAGTATTTTATATACCTTGAATAATCCTCTGAATGTAGTTGTCTCCTTCCATTCATTACGTAAAGATCCTAGAGAAACTGTGTTCCCAACTGAGACAACTCCAGTGCCTAAGGTTAGATAGGTTGTAACTGTCAAGTACTGGGTCATAGCTTTCCAACTTGATGCCAGGACTAGTGCAAGCATAGCTTGGAGACAGCCATTTACCCATTTAAGTTCTCATGTGCTCAGATTCTTGGGGGGGGAACTTTTGGGATCCAAACCAAGATCTAGGTCCAGATTTCATAGTTGGCTGCTGCAGCAGACACAGAACATGTGCTTCGAACATCCTGATCATAATTCAACCACAGAATTTGGAGCCCAATCTGGATTTTGCAGCTAAGGCTCCTTTGAGACTGGAATCATGATTCTCATTTCTTTCACTCGGCTTGGCAGAGATGGGACAGAAAGAGGAATAGTTTTCCGATTCAGACTGTATGAAGATATATAATTGGACTCTCATCCTCAAATTTGAGAAGGCTGAAAGTAGAACAGATGTTGAGATTCTTATTTAACTATAATCACCCACATGCACTGTTCAGTACTTTACCCTCTTAGAGATGTTTAGATTGTGCTTAAAGTTCCATATGGCTGAAACATGTTAATCAGTGCAGTACAGAGAGGCAAATAAAAGAAATGCGTGAAAACTGTAATAGGGAAATAAGTAAGTGGCATCTGCGTGCTTAATGTCATTTACTGCTTTGCATCTTGTTTTTATTTGACTACTTCTACACAGAGTGTAGATAATTTTACTCTACTGTATTTTATTGTAATGTACCAGAATATTCCTGAGTGCAAAACTTTAGTATTGCAAGAGTTTTAGAGAAAAGCAAACCAAAAAAAGACAAAGAAAATAGGTACATAAGGAAAACCTCGAATAAGAACTAACCAAAAATTCTCCATCAGAACTTCTCTAATGTCTAATATCTAAAAAAGTTTTTGACTCTGAAAGCTTTAGCAAACAACTTTTCAAAGTTTTAAAAAGAAAATGGAATATTTGCTAGCTAGGAAGAAAGCTGAGGGGTTTTTGGATCTGAAACCAATAACACTTGGAAGAATTTTTTTAATGAGAAGCAAATTAAAACCATTTTTAGTTGACATTTCAGTACTAAAGGATATAATGTTTCAGCCATCTTCTTGTACAGATCTTCATAAACAATGAAATTCGGATCCCATTCAGCTTGATGAGAGCTTACCACTGACTTCTCAGAGCCAAGGCTTCATTCAAAAACCTCTGTTCACAGATAAAAGTGACTGTTTGCTGGTATATTTCTGCAGTTTTTCTTTTAATTAAGAAAAGATGTATTTTTAGAAGTATAACTAAAGAATTTATGCCAAGATTAATCTTACAAAAATAACACATCATTCTAAGGTGTTGATGAAGTACAGAATTTGGGAGAGTTAGTGATTTTTGTATTCCAACATGCGTTTCTGTATTGACTTGGAGATAGGGCAATGGACAGATTCTTAATCATCCGTTACTTGTGCACTCAAAATAGTTCACAGTTACCTTAATGAGATCTCAGGGCAGATAGCAGCTTCCAAGCTTGCCAGGTGATAGACGCTTAGTCCCAGTTCAGGTGCCTCTGTTGGAATGTGCCCTGTCGAAGCTGTCAGCAGCTCTCATCTGAATGGTGCTGCTGAGTTCCCTCAAAGGTGCTAATGACCAGAAGCATCTTTGGCTTCTGCCTCAGCCCTTCAGCAGTACCTATTGTTAACTGTAGAGTACAAGTAAACGTAGCCTGTTGTCTGAATTTATAAGTGATCAGAAGACAAGTTGTGTAGGCATTTTCTTGCTAGTATCTGATTATAGGCATTCACTGCTGATTTTGTTTTGCAGCTAGAAGCTTTTCAACCTTTCTTCATTTTCCTGAACCTTCCATACTCTGTCATCAGGGGAGAGCAGTTCATTTTGGAAGTGAATGTCTTTAATTATTTGAAAGAAGATGCTCAGGTAAAATAAATCTCTTTGTACTTGAATGTTATTTGACACTGCAGGGTTTTTGTCACCGGTGGTGACTACATCTTTCTCCCATGAGAACTTTAATATTTTTTTCAGTGAGCAGACCATAAAGCTATTTCTGTATACACAAAAAAGGTGGCAGCTTGTGAAAGCACTATTTAAAAATTAACTTTGTGTTGCAAATGTTACTGTATTTACAGGTTACTGTGATCCTGGATGTGAACGATGCTTTTGAAATTATTCTAACATCCAATGAAATAAATGCTACAGGAAATCAACAGTCTGTATCTGTACCAAGTGAAGATGGGAAAACTGTTCAATTCCCAATCAAGCCAAAACAGCTGGGAGAGATTCCCATCAAAGTGACAGCATTATCATCTGCTGCTTCGGATGCTATCATCCAGAAAGTTTTAGTAAAGGTAAAAAGTCTGCAGCTTGGCTTGTTCCTGGAATAAATTGTTCCCTAAAGTAGACAACAGAGTGCAGCAAAAAGACAAACCAGTTTATTTGTCTGCCTCTTGGTCTTGTAAAGTTGGTTTTGGGTCAAGTGGCTTAAAGTAGAAAACACTTCTTTAAAAATAATTTCTCCTTTAAAATTATTTAGATCCCCATTCCAGGAATGAACACATTCTCCAACAGATCATGTTTCAAATTCTTCTGAAAGCAAGGTGAAACCTATTTGTGCATTAGTGAACCCTTAGTGCTACAGCTACCTTAATAATCTGGAAAGTGGACCAAATAACTGGATTATGGATAAGTGCAATCAATTTTGCCATACACCTGACTTTAGTTCAAAGCCTGTTTTGTATGAGCATTTCTGTACCTTGGTAGTGGTGGTAGTTTAGCCCCAAGACTTTTCTGATAAACCAGAAACTGATAAGACTTGCCTGACTTTGGACATCTGATTCATGTTAGCCTCCATTTCAGTGGAAAGTGGTAGACACTTGTACATCTCATCCTAAAGTAAATGTTGAAGATAACAGACCCAGAGAATGGTTGAGGCTGGAAGGGAGTAGTCCAACCTTCCTGCTCAGGGCAGGATCAGCTACAGCAGGGTGCTCAGAACCGTGTTCAGTCAGGTTTTTAATATCCTCAGGGACAGGGACTTCACAGCCTCTGGGCAGCTCCTTCCAGTGTTTGAACACCCTCACAGTTGAAAATATATATTTTTATGTTTAAAAGGAAATACCTTTATTTCAGTTTGTGTCTGTTGCCTCCTATTCTGCTACTAGGCATCACTGGGAAGAGCCTGCTCTTCTTTACACCTGCCCTTCGGGTATTTACTCGCATTGAGTCACAGCTCTCTCAGACTCTCCTTGGACCGCTGTCCTGCAGGGTTGTGAGTTGTTTTGAAGTGGAGCCGCTTACTGCCCTTTCTGTTGAAGTTCAGTTGCTGTGCAGGAGAAAATAAAAGCTTGTTAGACTAAGGTGTAGGGTGAGGAAAGAAATTAATTTATTTCCTCTGCTTCAAGGACAGTTTTTCTCAAGGGATTTTGCAAGCATGAGGAGATGAAACTTTTACGGTAAGCATGCAACTCCAGTCCTAAAAGCGACACACTGTTGGAGGTAACAATAATCCTGTCTTTATTTTATAGGCTGAAGGATTGGAACAGACATATTCACAGACAGTCCTTTTGGATTTAACTGGCAGTAAGCCACAAGCAGTGTCAAAAACTTTGGATTTCACTTTTCCGTCTGATGTTGTAAGTGGCAGTGAGAGAGTGCAGGTCACTGCTGTTGGTAAGGGTTATTTTATTCTGTTTCCATCTTTATTATTTGCTGATCAGCTGCTTTGTCTTTTTTTTTTTAAAATAATTTCATGCCTGCTGGGCTTTTGTTGAACTCAGTATCTAAGATACATGTATCTGCAGTCCAGCTGCTGGTATGTTCTGCACTGCAAATGTAGGTGTTTTTTAAAGAACAGAGCAGTTGCCAGTAGTACCTAGAAGTAGTAAACTCTGTCAAATAGGGCAGGAAGTCTGAGCTGCCCTAGCAGCATGTCAGAGCTTTTCTCAGAATCCCTTCTGAAGGACCCTTAAAAGATTTTGCTCAGTATTGCTGTGGCTCTGTAGGGTTTTAGGGAACTGCATTATTTTTTATTTAATAGCTATATCAATAAGTTGAATCATTAATTCAGAATCGTTTATCATCATGCATGGGACTAAGCATAGGAGGACTTATGGATGGAGTGTGTTATTCCTGTCATTTATTTAATTTCTGATGTTATGGTATTGACTATCCTTTTTCAGATTTAGAGAGGGAGATGGATTTTAATGGGCAGGGTCCTGCAGAGTTTGCTGGTGTCCTGTTTTGATTCTGCTTGTCTTCAGAATAAAATCTAAACCCCAACTGATTGTTGTTCCTTGGGACAGCTAGGCTTTGATAACTGTGGGTGAGAGAAGAAACACAGGAAGTTTCAAATATGTAACATTACTGAAACATTTTCCTGGATGAATTTCCCCTGGGGCCTATAGGAAAGATAGGGGAAATATTTTCAGCAGGGCTTGTTGTGACAGGGCAAGGAGCAATGGCTTTAAACTAAGGGAGGGTAGATTTAGACTAGATGTAAGGAAGAGATTTTTTTTACCGTAAGGGTGGTGAAGCGCTGCAACAGATTTCCCAGAGAGGCAGTGGAGGCCCCATCCCTGGAAACATTCAAGGTCAGGTTAGACGGGGCTCTGAGCAACCTGGTCTAGTGGAAGACGTCCCTGCTCACTGCAGGGGGGTTGGGCTACATGACCTCTAAAGGTCCCTTCCAACCCAAAACGTTCTATGATTCTGTGAAATATCTTTTTGATTTTTTTTTTTTTTTAAATGGTGACTGTTTGAAATTACTCTGTAGAATACGATCTGCGGGGAGATGGGTCAGTGGATACAAAGCTCTTCTGAAGATGAAGAATGCATGTTAAATGCAGTTTTCTGCCTGATTAGTGATGTTTCGTACAAACGTTCCCAGTCTGTCATATTTTCTCCGAGTTTAGATGATACCACCCTATATGTGTTAGGTATGCATTTGTTTGCAGTAGGCTTTAATTTATTTTCATTAAATTTTATCTTTCAGGTGATTTACTTGGGCCTTCTATCAGTGGTTTGTCATCATTGATTAAGATGCCTTATGGCTGCGGTGAACAGAATATGGTCAATTTTGCTCCAAATGTTTATGTTTTGCAATACCTGACTAAAACCCGGCAGCTGAGAGAGGATATTAAATCAAAAGCTGTGTCATTTATGAGAAAAGGTCTGTGTATTTAAAAGAAAGACATTAAGATTTTTAAGAACTCTTACTAGTAAAAGATGTCTGTGACTCTGCATTTGGTTTTTGAAGTACTGCTCTGTTGGTGTCATGAGAACTGGAAGAAAAGCCCATCTTCTTCTTTTTCTCTTTGTTCTGGGCTGACAGAATTAAAGAGCCAACAATTTTGTGTACAAGGGCAAGTTTGCTTAGAAAACACGTGGTTAATTTTCAGAGGGGAAACTGTGGTTTAGAAGGTAATTTATATGGTTTTCCTCGGTGGTTGTTCTCTCTCCTTTGATAAAACTGTGTGTAAGCAAACATTTCTGACCTCTGCTTGAGGCACAGAGGTTGAAAATTAGTCACTGGGCAGTGTGAGCCATATCAGTCCCATGTGTGTATCTGTCTTCAGTGACACCATCCCCATCCTGCCGTGTCCTTGTAGAGCTCAAGGAGGTCGGTCTTTGCTCTGGTGGCTGGCTTTCACCCACCCAAATTTTAGACTTGGTGAAAAGTGAAGTCTATGCTGGAAATCAAAAGCTGGAAAATTTTAGTTGGAAGTTGCTGGACATTTTAATCGGGAAATACTCCAGGGCATCACAAAGCGTGGAGAACATAGTTGCGCTATGCTTCTGTGCCCTTTGGATCAGACAGTGTCTGACTGAGATGTACCATGCTCGCCACATGTAAGGCTGCATGCTGAGAGCCTGGTTCAGAGAGAGGAATGAGACCATCCTCATGTGAGCTGCACCCCTATTAAGGCACCTTGATGACATTTTCAAATCTTGTTTACTCTCTGTAAGTCTCTGATTTTTTTTTTTTGGTGTTTGATTTTTATTTTTTTTTTTAAAGTTGTTGACATTTCCGTTGGAAAAGACACAGCTCAAAATAAATTTTCCTTTAATCAAGATCCTAATTTTCTGTCAAAAGCACTTAGACATTTTTTTAAACCGTTCCTAATACATGGTTTAGTTGAAAAGTAAGGTGGAGTGGGGGAAAGAGGTGTGTTATGGAAACAGCTGCTCTGAAGTCTGTAAGCAATCTACCACTCTTTGAAGCCTGAGCTGTGCTACCATAATTTTCTGAAATTTTCCAGTAGCAGATTTATTAAAGTTATTTTGAAGAAAGTGAAAAATTATAGGGTTAAATGTCACTATATACAAAGCATTGTGTTACTTCACTTGTTCCTGGTGTTTTGAATTTAGGTACATGTTTTTAACGCTGTGGTAGCCAAAAGAGCAAGTATGCTGAAATATTTGTAACCTTAAGATAGAAAAGAACCACAATCTAAAAAAGATTTTTTTTTTTTGCTTTATTTTAGCAATTGTTTTTGGTTGTTGCACTGTTTTTTTAAATGTAATCTTAAAGTTGAAATTTGTCTTTAGTTTGAGATGTAACTTCTATAAGCTCAATTTCTGAAAGGATTGTCATGAAGTTTCAATTAAAACAAACTTTATTTCACATGTCAGAATTCACTAAATATTTGAAAAAGTGACCTGAATCTGAAGTAAATGTAATTAATTTTAAGGCCAAATGCTTGTGAGAAGAAGGGATCCTATAGCAAGCAGAGACTGCTGTATGATCTTTCGTTTAGTAATTTTTATTTACGTGGAACAAAGGTAAAGCAAAAGAAATGTTGCCTTTCAAACAAAGTTCCTGCAGTTGTGGGAATGACAGATGCCATCTTGAAATCACTTCTTCAGAAATAAAAAAAGTCCTGGTTGGTGTGAAAACTTTGGTGCTAGACATAAAGTAAGCAATGAGTTTGAGCAGTTTTTCCAAGCTGTTTGAAACATGAGACCTTTTCATCTTCCATGTATTTCTGAAGTTCTTTCCATCCTGATGCACTCCTGTCTCAGCCTCGCTCAGCCTACATCTCTTGGGTTCCAGCCAGTCCTCTGGGAGTACTAGTGTACATCTTCATAATAGGATCCTTCTTTTCCTTGCCTTTCCACTTGTACGTGCTGACATTTGAAGCATCATTTTTCATGTCTGATGGAGTGTCCGTTGGAACGAACGTGGTGATTCACAGACCCCAGGTCTCCTGTTCCAGCATTTCTGCAGGCTTCCCCGTGTTAGATACGCTCTTGTTTGGAGACTTTTGCGTGACTGCCACGGGGCTGGCATTGAGAAGAAAGCAAGCAGACTGTAGGAAATAGCTGAGTGATCGCTCTGTCCTCCCTCTGGTTCTGCTCATCTTTCTGATCCCTCCCAATCTTAACAAATTCTGAGATAAATTTATCCCTGTGTAAGGACTGTCCAGAAGTTTTTGTAGCAGGCTGTTGGTCTTAGTTTTGTGCTTTTATGCTGCCAGCTGGGTAGTGATTATAATACTTATTGCTGTATATTGCCTGTTCTGCAAAGAAACAGAAGACCTCAGTTTTCAGGCCTTGCAGTCAGATACTTTGGAAGAGGAAGCAATCTATTTGTATATACATACATATTCATGTTCCTCATAGCACATTATTTTGAGGATTAAACTTTGACAGTGACTTTTGCTTTCCTTGGTGAGAAATGCCACTGATTCCTTCTTTTTTCCCTCCCACTCAAGAATGCTTGACTTCTCAAGATCATGAACTGAGATGACAGATTTCTCTGTATGGGGAAGATTCACCAGTTTTAATCATATGATTAACCACTGTTGTTGTACTAAATACATTAAAAACCCCCTATGTTTAAGTCGAAATTGTAACTTCAGACTGTTCTGAAGAGACAAAAACTAAGCCTGATGCTACTGGGATAAGAGTTTATGTGGGAAGGTGCACTGGTATGCTGTAACAGCTCACATTCACATCTTTATATCTGTATTTATTCTATTATTGAGAGACCCTGACTAGGATTTCATCTTACACTGTAACACAGATTGAGGCACCAGGCTGTTTGTTCCTCAGTAATTAGGGCTGTGATTCACTCACTGTGTATCTATATCCAGGATGGTATGTAAGTGGGTGATTAACCCTTTATCAGGGAAAGCAAGGAACATTTTACAGGGGAACGGTTGTAGTTGGGTGGACCTCACAGGATGTATTTGTAAATTCATTCAGTTGTGTAGGACTTGATCATGGTTGCCTGAGGGTTTTCCTTCTGCCTGGCTGATTCAATATTGTGTCTGTATCTGTCAGCTGTTAGATTAATTAATATACTTTTTTTAGTTATAATAGTGAAAATAGTAAAGCCAAGGAAAAAGACAAGATGGGGGGAAGAAGAAAAGATGTCTTGTGAAATGCTATGAATAGATATGATTATTGTTCTGGATACACAAATGGCAAGCAAAATGTAAGAGGAGGGCTTTAGATATCAGAAACTACAGGGAGTAGCGCGTCATAGGAAGCTCTTCATTTCTAACCTGAATTAACGTTGGTTCTGCACTGACATCAGCTATTGAGTAAGGATGTTACCGGTGGTGGTGAGCTGGTAGTGAGCCCTTGGGGCTCTTTTATTGTAGATGTACAGCAGTCAGGAGATAGCTGCACTTTTTCTGGATACTGAAAAATCTTCGGATACATTTTTAAATGGATCCTTCTCAGGATTTCAGGATATTTAGGTCTTTTGAAATTTTTCATTCGTTTCAGAATAGCCTCTTCCAGCATGCTTTTTCTGACAGCTAGTCCTTTAATTTGGCAAAAGCAAGCTGCTGAAAGGCTCTGTTTTTCAGCATTTGTAGCTTTGGTGTACCCTTGCCCTTCCAGTTGGAAAATACTTGATTTTTGCTTGTCCTTTCTTCTGCTGGAAAGATGAAGTGTTTCTGTAGGTGCACAACTCCAGCTCCCCGAAGTGACGAAACACTGAACTAAAGCTGCTGCTCTACTCTGTGCTCGCTGCTGTGCTCCTGAAGCCACCGAGTTGTGTAGGAGCGTGTCTTTCTGCATAACTCGGTCGTGTTTGGGTGGCAGATGAGCAGGAACTTCTGGTTCTGCTTTTGTAGATGGATCCTTCATGTTACTGCTGCCTGCTTTCTCATCATCGTCTGCGCGGTTTTGTGCATCCCTTCATATTCGGGAGATTTTTTTATGAAATACAAGCTCAAGATCTGCCCTTCTCAGCCTTAGAAAGTGCCTCGCTTTACATCAGCAGACAGTTTGTGCTGGAACCTGCATGAGAGGAAAGTGTTCAATACCTGTCTCTGGTTTTCCACTTCAGGCTACCAGAGAGAGCTGCTTTTCCAGAGGGATGATGGCTCTTTTAGTGCCTTTGGAAATGATGATCCCTCTGGGAGTACATGGTAAGTAGTTCTGCCAGATTCAGTCGTGGAATTTGAGTATTTTAGATATTTTCCCTGTGACTCAAAATTTTTTGTGACACTGGTAAAAATTTCCAGCTGTGTTGGCCTTCTGCCTGGTTTTCCTTAGGTGTTTGGGCCAAGTCTAAGGTCATTCTGCTGGATAATATGCTGTCAAAACCATTATTAGGGCAAGACTTTTTAATTTTGCAAATGATGAGTGATGAGTTATTTTAGCCAGGGGAATTGCTTGGTCTGAAACTTCTCTGTTGCTTTCCTGAAAGGATTGAGAATAATGATTCAGTGACTTATTCTTGCAGTTGATTGAAACCATTTAGGGCTATGTGATCATCATTGCTTCAAACAGATTTTCAGTTCTCTCCATACTGTAGGCTGAAGACTGGCTGAGGCATTTCCTAGGGGGTGAACAGAGTTACTGATGTGAAAAATTTGTCCTGCCTACGTCTCTTACACCTCCTTTTTCTGAGCCTGTAAATACAGCTGAAAAAGACTTTTCTGTGCTGCATTTCACCCTGAGAAGCATAGTGAGCTAGTAGTGAAAGCTAGGTAGGTAACAGAGGCAAGTTCCAGCACTTGGTTCAGCTAAACCATGTTTGGTTAGTTTAAATATACTTCTGTGTTTCAGTGCACGCTGCTGACTTTAAATAGAACTATCCCAGGTACTGTGCCACTGATTGAGTCACTCGTCCTGGAGTCAGTGAACATCTTTCATTGACATCAGCGAGATTTGCTTTAGACTCAATATTGATGGATTGGAAAACAAAGATAGTTTATCTGTACTGGCAACTCTGGTGCTTGAATAGTGCAGTGACAGGTTACATGAATACATGTTTGGCAAAGAAAGGCGTCAAAGCAGAACTTGGGATTATTGATGAATAAAACAACAAAGGTTGTTTTGATGATATAATTACAGGGATAATAATGATAATTAACATCACACTCATAACTGCATTACTGTGTAAACTATGATTTTTGCCACTTCAGCCTAGCAGCTGAAGGCAGGAAAGCAACATTTGAATAAAGATAAACATGTGCTGGCAGACTTGGAGTCTATACTCTGTATTTATTTTTGAACCGTAACAGCTGCAAAAGGGATGATCTTTAGGAACAAGGACATAGCTTCATATGTTGGTGGATTAAGCTTAGTCTACTTACTTGTCTGGGTAAGACATGTATTTTCCTCTGTGTTGGGGAGGTGTGTGTAGAACACGTTATACATCACGGTAGTCTCACATCGTCTTAAACAGAAGAAGCTGTAATATGTTGCTAATTTTGTCGTATTTGATTGATCTTTTCACCAAGGTTATCAGCTTTTGTATTAAGGTGTTTCCTTCAAGCTCGTCCATTCATAGATATTGACCAAGATGTACTCATGGATACAGCTAAATGGATTGTCCGGCATCAGAAATTAAATGGGGAATTTCATGAACCTGGGAAGGTGTTACATAGTGATCTTCAAGGAGGCACCAATAATCCAGTCACTCTCACAGCTTACATCATGTCTTCCCTCCTAGGGTTCTCAGATAAACAGGTATTGGATTTCATAAATAGAATTCATAGTTACTGGAACACTTCATAAATTGCCATACTACCTGGCAAACACTTGGTAGTTTAAGGAAGCAGAATGAAATATGAACAGAGACAAAATTTAACCTGATTTTATTAAACTTTCTTGTACTTTGTCAGAGTATCTACCTGAGACAATACAAAGCTGTGCTGTTAGGCCCTTCAATTTTATGTGCCTTTGCAAAAATCTAAAGGCAGTTGCTTTTAGCAAGAATATTGTCATGGCTTTAGTCCAAGAACTTACAAAGGAATTTATGGAGGGAACTATAAGAGATGCTGTTGATGTCATGGAGATTGCTCACGTTCATAAAAGACAGTGCCAGATCAAAAGGTTTGCGTTTGAGGTTCGTGCCTGTGAGTCTGAAATTTTCAGTATTTCTTCGTTGTTGTGTCGTGATAGTAATGTTTCTGTTTCTGTACAATTTTTTCTTTTAAATGATAGTATTTCAATATATATTTTATTCACTATACATTCTTCAATATGATCTTCATTTCCAGCATGCTTATGTGATCAAGAGTGCCACAAACTTTCTAGAAGATAAATTAGAAGAAGGCATTACAGATAATTACACCTTGGCAGTCGTGACATATGCATTGTCCTGGGCAAAAAGTACAAAAGCAAAGGAAGCACTGAATATACTGAACCAGAGGACAGAACACCAAGGTATTGCACAACTATCTTATATAGTTCTGTAGATGGATTTTTGTAAAATTTAAAAATACCTATCACATATCTGCAGCTGCATATAGAATTAGAGATTAAGGGGATCCTTCTACTGAATTCAAGTCTGTTTGGAGTATAATATAGAGAAGAAGCTGAGAAATTCCAAGGCATCCTTAATGAAAATTGTCCATAAATGACTGACAATTCACAACAAAGCTAGGTCTTTCAGTCGCGGGTACCATGTTCCTGATGGGAGCACCATGGTGCTGTTGAAGAACATTACTTGTCAGGTTTTCCATGTTGTTATGTGCACTTGTAAGATCAGTCTGTTTAAAGAGAAATGGATGGAGTTAGCTATTCCAAAGTAGTTTGAAAAGATCGGTAGGGGTGTGGGGGGCATTAATTAAAACCAGTATGAAATGAAGAGTTGAAGGATTGGACTTTCTGTAACACAATACAGAGGTGTGTTGCATTTTCTGTGGGGACCCATCATCTCATCATGTTTAACCTCTTTGGAGTTCAGCATGATTGGATTTTGTTCCCTGTTTTGAGGCAAGAACAGACCATATGGAGTATAAGGAATGGAATTTTTTAGTTCAAAATACTAGTTGTCCTGTTGAAAAATCCAAAGGAATTCATGCTCCAGCCTAGAAATGGAGGCTCTTGGGTGTCTCTCTGAATTTACTGAGTTAGGCCTTTTGTACAATCACTTTTGGGAAGGGACGAAGTCACTTTTTTGGAAGGCTTAATTAGAAAATGAGCCTAGTGAGCAGCGGTGCTGCTTGCGGTGCCTCCTCTAGTCCTGAAGAGAAAGGAGCACCTCAGCAACAAGGTGGCCTTTTCACAAGGGCTCCTTTACCTGGATACTTCAGGCTGACAACAAAAGGAGCAACGTGAAGTTCACTCCAGCATTTTTGTATCTAGATTCAGCCATTGCTGAGGAAGTGCTTAAGTCAGTCTTTTATGAGACATATGCTTAAACATTAACACAATTTTAAAGAACCTTGCTAGATCCCATACGTAAGTGTTAATTAGGAAGTTTCCCTTGAGTCTTTCCCAGAAGTCCAAAGACTTCAGTCTGTGGATCTGAGGTTAGTATTGGTTCCTTTTGCAGGAGAATTTCGTTTCTGGATAACACCTGCTTCTGAAATTTCTGATTCATGGCAGCCACGGTCCATCGATATTGAGCTTGCAGCATATGCTCTGCTCTCACACTTTCATCAAGACAGATTAGCAGAGGGGATCCCTATTATGAAATGGTTAAGTCAGCAAAGAAATCACCTTGGGGGATTTTCATCTACTCAGGTAATATCTTGTCTCAAGGGGCTTTGTTACACTTTTTGATGAGCACTGTATATTAAAAAAAAAAAAAAAAAGAAAAAAAAAGAAAAAAGGACCGTTTGTTTTTTACGTAACAATTCCTGAATTTTGTTTTGCTGTAACAGCCTTGGTTGTGTGCAGGCTTGCATTCTTTGCAATATTGACATCTTAAACCTGGACTACCAGTTGTAGCCTTTTGGCAAGTATAATACAAACCAGAATTACAGGGTCACCTTGATTATATAAAATATTAATAACAAAAGATCTTAAATTAAGAAGTGGTGCCCATGGAAAAATAGTTAATTAGATTTTCCAGGCAAGTGTGATAAATATCTGTACTTACTTTCTCTCCAAGGAGAGAAAACTATTCATATTCTTTCCCTATGTGGGCCCTCAAACACTTGAAAGGCCATTAACTAAGATAAAGGCGAGTAGGTTTTAGAGAAACAGCCTAACCTAGTGCCTCTGTTGGCGGTTAGTCTTAACTTAATAATGTATTTTGTTCTCATTCATACGTAGATTTTTGATGGGTCATGAAATCTGGAAGATCTGTGTTATCTCCAGGAGGTTCCATGTTATTGAAACCACATCTTGTAAGCTGTGCTGGCATGCAGAAAATTTATGTAGTACTTTGGATTCCATTAGTTTAAACTAGCTTTTAAATTAACTGCAAATGCTGGTCACAGTAAAGTGTCACATTTCATCATACCGCTTGGTACCAAGCTGTACAGGCTATCCTTCATTGTTTTATTATTAATCTTAGAGAAATTGGTTCTACTAAATAAAATGCAATTTAAGAACCATCCTAGTTCCCCTGAGGTTCTAGTATTTTTCTAATGTGTTAATTCTTGCTTATTATTTGAAGAGGCTGATTGAAGCAATACATCAGTTGAAAAAGCTTTTCTTTATTCTCCAGTAACCATTTTTACTTGGAATTTTGAAAATTCAGCAGTGTACCATTTACCCCTGAGAGTGAGGTTAAGAAATGAATTTAATCTTTTTGTTCTTCCATAGTCTCAACTATTTTGATTTCAAAATTATTCCAGTGTCTCTCTAGATGCCTTTTTTAGTTTGTGGAAATGACCCCATACTTTTCGTTAACTTTTAAGATTGCTTTGAAAAAAATGTTTGGAGAGTTTCATTCCATGAGTTTATTATATTAGAAACTTACTATATAGTTAAACAATAAGGAGGATAGTAATCAGTTGCATGTTTGATGTTTTATAAGTTAGGGTATGATAACTCACTGCAATTTGTACACGTGGTATAGCTTACTATGAATTTGCAATCAGTGTATTTTGCATTATAATGCTTTTAATGTTTGAGCATAAAAAGTACATATCATATACACAGGAAAACAATGCGTACAAAAAATATCATATATCTATGAGAGTAGATTTAAATGGTAGGGAAGAGTAGCAAATTCTGGAAAGCCTGTGTTGCTGGGCGAAAGGGGCCTATGAGTGTGGCTTGAGACCATATTCCCTAACTTTTCAGGCTGTGTATTGGAGGCAGCGTTGTCGTACTGAGCCGTGCACCTTGTGCTTCAGCTGTGAATGTTTCCTGGTGAAAAGCCTTGGGTATGCCTTCTGCTTTAGAGCATGCCAAGGTCTGATAGGTAGATGTGATAGGTCACTGCAGTTTCGTTCACGTTAACGTGAAAGAAATTTTGTAAGTTGGGCTTCCAAGACACAGATCTTCAGCAGGAACTGACATATGAGTAGTCGGAGTAAGGGCAGAGTCATTCAGATGCTTTGCCACTGTCTTCTGCGAAGGAATAATTGAAGATATTCTCTGAGGGTAAATATTTGCCTCCTACTGAAAAAGTCTGCCACTGACTCCAGACTGTTACATCTTTCTGTAGCCCATTAGTTGCATCTATTCTGTCACACCGTGTTAAGTACCGGGTTTGGGATCCCAGCCATAGTAGTTCAGCGTACAAGCAACTTTGGCACTGTCACTAATCACCTGATCTTTCTGGATTTTAAGAAATCAGTGAAGCAGGTTGCCTCAGACAGGGACATGGCATGGGAAGGAGAGTAGTTTCTAATTCTACCCATTTAGAGTGAATAGGCAGCACGTGCTGGTACCTTGAGGTGTGGCGTGGTCCCCATGTCATAGTTAATGAGCTTCAGTTACATTACAATTTCGTTACTAGAAGTGACCCAGGAATGAATAAAACACCTCTGTATGCCAAGTCTGCGAGGCCAATTCGATCACTGTCACTGGTTAAAAATAGGTGCAAAATTAACTACACAAAGAACAAAAATCCCTGAGAAACATTAGAGATATGCAATTGATTACTGTATTTTTTCCCAGATAATAATGGATATTAGAATTGTCATTCACTAAACCATGCTGAAACAAGTGTTTGAAAACTACATCTCCTGTTCAAAAGCTGAAGAGCTAAACCTACAATCGTACACAAATATAAACAAATAGAATGAGAGAGAGGGGGATGAGAATGTCTTTATAAGTGTGTTCTGCAGTGGTTAAATAATTGCGCAAAACCTTTTGATCAAATATAGAGTACAAAACGTGACCAGAATCCCCTTTGAAATTTTTGCCTTGGGTCTGATAAAAACTAATTTCTGGCTTTTTTTTAAAAAATAGTTTTTTCAGACCTATAGCTTTTGCTTCAGTGATCAAGGTACCTTGAATAATTACTGTGAGGTACTGCATGTTTAATCTTTCGTCTTTAGATACATCTAGACAGTAGCAGAATCATTACTTTTTTCATGGGCTTTCTCCTTGCCGTCCCTGTGGCGTGTGATGCTGACTGTTGTGTCTCCTAACGTGTCAGGTCTTGCACATGCCTTGCATAAGAGGAGAACTTCTTAGCTGCCTCTGGCCTCATTCTCTGTTGCGTGTCTCTCTACCTAACTTGTCCTCTGCTGCCATCCCTCTTCTGCACTGGGATGCTTCATGCCAGTGGAATCCCAACGGAGATGTGGAGGCGGATGCGTGAAGCCCCCAACATAATCAACACATGGGACAATACAGGGACCATGAGCTCTCCAAGACATGGCCTGTACACAGGTAGCTCACTGTGCAGACTTCTTCTGTTTAATACTGAAGGATTTGTCTCTCTCAACAGGACACGGTGGTGGCTCTGCAAGCCTTGAGTCTATTTGCAACTCTGACTGCTGCAAGCAAAACAGAAATGGATATAACAGTAACAGCACCTTCTTTGAAAACTCCAGAAACATTTTCGATTGATACTCAAAACCGTTTTCTGCTTCAGGCCAAGGAGGTACTGTAGAAAGCAAGGTCTGCTGACCTGTTGGAGCGGGTCCAGAGGAGGGCCACAAAAATGGTCAGAGGGCTGGAATACCTCTTCTATGAGGAAAGGCTAAGAGAGCTGAGGCTGTTCAGCCTGGACAATAGAAGGCTCCGGGAGACGTTACAGCAGCCTTCAAGTACTTGAAGGGGTCCTACAAGGGAGCTGGAGAGGGCCTTTTTACCAGGGCCTGTAGTGATAGTACAAGGGGTAATGGCTTTAGACTGAAAGAGGGTAGATTTAGGTATAAGAAAGAATTTCTTTACTCTGAGGGTGGTGAGACACTGGCACAGGTTGCCCAGAGAAGCTGTGGCTGCCCCCTCCCTGGCAGTGTTCAAGGCCAGGTTGGACGGAGCTGCGAGCAACCTGGTCTAGTGGAAGATGTCCCTGCCCATGGCAGGGGGGCTGGAACCAGATGATCTTTAAGGTGGCCTCCAACCCAAACCATTCCGTGATTCTATGATTCATTCTATAATTCTGTGACTGAAACTACTTTGAAAATGTTATTTTACTCATCTGTCTGTCTTTCAGATTGCCCCTGTGCAACCAATGACAGTTACAGTGGCAGCGGAAGGTACAGGATTTGCTGTCTTTCAGGTATGCAATCCAGTTATTCGTGCTGGTCTCTATAAGCAAGGTATATTTTAGAAAGTTTGTAAAAGATGTTAATAGGAACAATGTTCTGAAATGTCTTATATCAGTACCAAAGCACTTTACTAATTGAAGAATGCTGTAAACCATATATTGTGTGAATGGACATATTCATGTGATTGATTGTTTATGTCTGATGGTCTGGCCTTTTAAGTACTGTTGGATAATTGACAGTTTTGAGGCACTTCCATGGTCCAGAGTCACATCAAAGCAGCCCTGTCCTCCTGCAGAAATGCAGTGTCCATTTGCAAGACAAAGGACTGCAGTGATACATTCGCAGGCATAAAGGTCGTAGTAAAAAAGGCATGTGGACGAGGCAGAAATGCCTCATCAGGAACCTGTGGTAAACCACGGTAAGGCACAGATCAGTACAGAAGAAGATTACACTGCTAGTTATTATTTTCCTGTTAATGAGGTAGAATACAGTAATAATGCAAAAGCTAAAAATGAAAGAGTATTACAGTCAGGTTCTCTGGCAATTTTTACACTGTTCTGAAGTAGCGTGAAAGACAGAGTCAAAGGATCCTGCAAACTGACAACAGTAGTAGATGCTTAGCATCAGCCAAAAGCAGGGGCGTGGCAAAGAGTGGAAGGAGGTATAGTGATCCCCTCTCTGCCTGTCCTGCAGAAGACACTGTTTCAGTAGTATAAATTCAAACACCTTTACTTGTATTTAAACAAATTAAGCTGGGAGCAGCATATACTTTCTTTAGAATTAGCAAACAGTGAAGAGCTCTTTTATGCTTTTCAGCTGCTTGCTCTTCCCTCATAACAGAGATTATGTTCAGAAGAAATTCTGCCTCCAAGATTTTCCCTAACCCTATGAGAAATATCATATGAGAAGATGGTATTGGATCTGATTTGATGTGGCCGTTAATCGGTCTCTCTTCCCTGCTGTCCTGTCCATGATAATGACCTTTGAAAAGCTACAGATAATACAGAAGTATTAGTTTCTGAGCAGGAGACACTCATTTTATTGAAAGTGTATAGATAAACTCATAATTGCTGAGTGTATTGCAAAACCAGACAGAGTTCTTACTAGACTCCTCCTAGTTGTACTTGGGAAAACTGAACTTAGTCTGCTTTTAATGCTCTCGAAGTTTTATGCCAGGTCAGACTCTATACTGAGTTCCTTCCAACCTGACCTTTACTTCAGTGTTCTTATGCATCTGGGATACAAAAAAGCATGGTGATAGTTGATAACTATGCTTTTGGATAAAAGACCTTTACAAAGAAACCTGCACAGCTGCCTATCAGTGGTGAACGGCAGCTAGAGATACACCTCATTCATTCAGCAGCAGTCTGCAAAACCCACAGTGCTATACATCGTGATCCATGTTTATTAATTCCCAGAAGTGCAAATGAAGTTTACAGCAAAGTTCAAAAGTTTCAGAGGATAATTTAGATTCAGACCTGCAGGCCAAGATAGGAATGAACATCTCAGCAGGACTACATTCACACATCTGTGATTTCAGTGTGTATGTGGAATGTAACAAAGTGGGGCTCCAGAACAGTTGAAGGCTACTTAACCTTAATCGTTGTTGAGAAATACTCCCTGATATTAAGTCAACTAATTTGTCAGGCGAACTGATCAAAAACTTTTCAGCAAATTGTTTCTTGCTGGAAGACGCTGATTTGCTGAAATGAATGCCTTTTGTGAAAGCTCGTTGGTTCCAATTACATTTTTGCCAGCAGGAAAATTTCACATCCAAACCAGCATGTCTGGTGAAGACTGAGCAGAATTCTTCCAACCAGAATAGCCAGAAATTGACTCTGTGGTCAGAGGGCTCCTTTGGGATGTATAGCACCATAGTTTAAGCTCCTGGTTTGTTGTATGAACATGCAAATGTGCTTCCAAATAACTGGTGTTCAGGAACCAACGCCAGGTGATCTCCTTCATTTAGGTCACTGTGCTGTTGCCTTTTTCCCTGCAGCTTTGAGTCAGAGATGCCGTGACTTGATTCAAAATATTGTACTTAGCACACTGGAGTAGCTTCTTCAAAACCTTTTATTTGCTAGGACCAATCCTTTCCTTGTGCTTCCTCTGGCAGGTCTGGTATTCTAAAAGAAAGAGAACTGATGCCATTTGAATGAGATTTCTCTTTTTCCCAGACACAAGCTAGATCTGGGTCGCATTTAATAAATCAGGTAGCATATGACATTGTGATCACATTTCTTCAGCTGGGTTTCTTAGGCTCGCCAAAGCGCAGTGGTGAGATTCACTGTTCTGGGATTTGACTTTCTGGCCAAATGTAGCATGTCAAAACAGTAAGTCATCTCAATATCACAAAACACAAGATTCAGTCCGTTAATGGAAAAGGCTGCTTTCCCAAGAGAATGAATTCTTATGAAAAAACCTTTTTTTTTTGGTGAAATTTCACTGTGTGTGTGTGAGTTGGCAGTGCATTCACTCTTCACCCTGCAGGATCTCATAAAATGTGTTTATTTTGGATAGAATAATTGCAAAAGCAGACATTTACTTGTAGCTTTGTGGTCCTGCTGTCGGCAAAATCTCCTAGCTCATCCTTTCATTATGTGGGCATATACTATGGATGTCCTAAAATGCTGATTCTGCAAGGGAGAGGAGAGGATAGTTGTAGAATTAGGTTATATGAAAGACACTCTCTAAAGAGAGCAGTCGAAGAAGTGATCTTCTTTAGGTGGCCTGCTGAAAGTCTTCGAGGAAACACCTGTCTGGAACCACTGTGAACTGGCTTTGGCAAACACTTCAAAAATTTGGCATGACCCATGCCTTCTGGAGCAAAGAAGGACCAAAACGCAGGACTAGCAACAAGGGGAGGGTTGGCAGGCTCGAGGATGAGTGTGGGCAAAGTGGACAGGTGGGTAAGACCTCCTTGGTCTCCTGGTCATGTACAGACATGGAGTGAGGAAAAAACAGAGAAATCACCTGTTACTCGTTACTGAAAAGCACTGACCGTTTTTTCCACTCAGCATATTTTTACTAGACTTAGGCAGGGGACTGAATGTTATTCAGTTTGGTGGTACTGAAGAAGGTAACACTGTAAATTGCACATGTATTTCTCTGTTACAGTCTGAGTGTATACTAGCTAGCTCAAAAGGGATGGGGAAACAATGAAGACTATTTCCTTGAATTCATGCCCTCAGTCAAGCACATTTGTGCTGCTAGTTGAAGACCAAAGAAGAGAGGGAAAGAGACATTGATTGGGGCATTAGAAATGATTCATGTTTTTTGAAATGTAATGCAGTTGATTGGGTCAGATACTGTTACAAGCATCTCTCTCATGCGGAAGATTAGCTTTTAGTTTTCTCTTCTTGGGCCTCTCACCAGAACTGGTTGCAGTATGACAAGACTGGACCAGTTCTGCCTTTAGCTTTGGCAGCTGCTTCCTAAAAGAGTTAAGAAGAAATGCAGTTGTTTGTTTTGTTGACTTAATGCTAGTTTCTGTATAATAGCCTTCTGTCCCCGAAGTAAAAGTGTATCAAGAAAGAGGCTTTAATTAAACTCTGTTGTGAAAAAGATTTTTCCTTCATTGTCATTGGAAGTCAGGAAAGGAATGTCAGACCGTAACAGCGATAACTTATTCCATGAAAATGCTAGCTGATTGACCTGTTCAGAATGTGGTTTCAGACATCCTGCATTGGCAGCGAATTCCCATTCATTAGCTTTTTCTGGCAAAAGTTAAAACAGCTTTGTTTCTGCGATGACAGATTGTTGAGGCACTGCCAGCTTGTCTTTACCAAACTTACTGCATGCCTTTAACTGGCAGGCTTTCTAGGTTGGCTTCATCCTTGGTACTACCTTCTTCTGCAGAGCAGTTGTACAGGATAAATCTTGACTGTTGCACAATGTTTTTCCTGAGTGCCTGTAGAGCATTGACTCTACTCATACAGCTTGCTAAATTCAGCAATGCAGGGCAGGGCAACAGGAATTGTGTGTGTAGATTGAAAAAGAAAGAACATAACTTTTATACCAAGGAGTGAGAGACATAACAGCAAAAGCAAAAATCGGAAATTAGAGACTCTTCTGCACAGCCTTACTAGCATATAACTGCTAGCCTATAGCTGCTATAACTTGCTAACCTGTAACTTGGACAACCCCCTGTCATATCTTTAAGTTTGGACTAACAGTTTTCTACTTGCTGCCAGAAACTGTTGTAAAGGGACTGTCATTTTCCAGAAGCGCTCTTCATTCTCTTTTCCTTAGCCAAGCAAAGTGAATGTTGGTGTCTTGCAAGGGGGAGTTATTTGAGCCAATTTCTGATTATTTTTCTGCCAAAATCAAAAAAGAAGATCCCACCCTGCCCTGCCATGTGTTTCATCTTGATGACTAAGGGAGCAGATAATGATTATTAGTTTGTGTGTGAAAACTCAATGCAAACTTACTGTTCTGTTGTTGGTGAAAATCACTGTTTTGCCAAATAATGTCAACTGTTCTTTGGTAGTAAATATTTTCTTCGTTTCTTGTATTTGATTTTGTCATTCTAGAGTTTTGAAGATTGAGCTTTCTGATTCATCATATTGAAGTGCTAAGTCAGCAATCCATTCTCTTGTCCTCCATCAGAGGTGGTGTCCTGTTTGTGCAAAGGGATTCTGCAGTTACCATGAACATTGCATCAGGTGTTAATAAGTCTGAAACACCTTAGAATGTTTTCTCAAAGTTAAATTTCATTTTGGTGTCTTTTATTGGGTACGAGTACACAAGTATGCTAGAGCAGATGTGCTGGGACAACTGATACAGTTTGTTATCCTCTATCCTGTTGTGGCCAGTAGAGAGAGGATGACCAATGAACAGGGCAAGCATGAAGTGATGTCTCACTAGTATGCCCTCTTGCCCTTCACCAATATGCAACAGGGGGTTGCATATCCCAAGCCGCAGGTTTTCTGTGTGCTCTCTCTGGCTTGGTAGATATTTTTTTGTTTTTCTAACATAAACATGTAATTTAAAAAATATTTCTAAGATTTTAATAGCCACAGCTTCTCCCAACAAGTAGTTCTGCAGCTAATGTGTATTGCATGGAGAAGCACTGCCTCTTTGTCCCCTTGAATCTGCTCCCCTGGTTCTTGTATTTGGAGAGACGGCTTAAGAGGGACTGTGTTGGGTCAGAGCAAAGCTCAGTCTGGCCCAGTGTTCCATTTTCCACAACAGCGAGAAGTGGATGCACCAGAGAGAGTATAAGAAGATAAATACATGTAGTATATTACCTCACTGTCTTCCACCTCTTACCATGTATTATTCGAGACCTTCAGCTTTAGATAGTTTCTGTGGGCTGAGAAAAATTTGATTCCATGAATAAGTCTATTTTGCCCTTGAACACTTGTACAGTTTAGTATCTGCAGCATCGTGTGGGAAGGAATTCCACAATTTAATCTTGCATTGCGTGAAAAACTGTTTCCTATTCATCTTTCTGATGCAGGTCATTATGCTGTAGATCTTCACTGTGTCCTTCGTCCAACTTGCCTGTTTATGGCTAAATTTTCATCTATTATACCATTTCTTAAATGGTAAACAGATCTGTTAGTAATCAGTTCAAAATCCGTTATTATGCACATTCTTTCATTGTGCAGCTCTTTGCAGTAATCCTAGTTCTTGCTGCCTCCAGTAAATTAGTCTAATCAGCAAACTTTATTGCACCAGCATTCACTCAGCTTTCTACATCACGTATGGATATGTTTAATGGTGGTCACCCAACTCAAATTCCTTTAGGTTTCCACTTGTTTCATGTGTGAACATTCATTCCCACCCTCTATTCCTGTCTTTTAAGAGCCCTTTATCCCTTGACAGCTTCTTTTGTTCCACTACCTTTGGATAGTAATCTTCCTAACCAGCTATGTGTCACTGTAACATCCAGGTAGCTTATACTAGACAGAGCTCTGTTGTCCACATTTTTTCATTTGATTCAGGTAGCTGGTGGCTTTATAGCAACAGCCTATTCTCTGACGTGTGATATTTACTCATTTGTCCACTAGTTTGACTCTTTATTATAGTTTTGACTGTGTTTTCTGGTACAGATACCAAGTTTACTTGATATCCAGAGTTTTCTTGACCCCCAGTACTCTTTTAAAAATTGCTGTTATGTTTGTCATCCTCCACTCTGGTACTAAGGCAGTTTTAAAGAAACACTGCACGTGATGATTCGGCTGTTCCTTTACATCACCAAGTTCAATTCTGTAGGCAGTACAGCCCGTTTTTTTACTGCATAATTTTCTGTCATGACTGATAACGTGAGAGTACTCACTGGTTGCTTAATTCCAGCTCCAGCATTTCTGCTTTGGCTATTGGCATTGGTAATTCTGTAGGATATTGAGATAATCAGGCTGTCTCCTAATTATTCAGACCTCTTCTAAGGGCTCCTGGTTTTACCACTCTTCTGCCACTGCTTCAAGCATCTTATACATGTCTACACTAGAAGGATTGGAAACGCTTCAAACTCTGCTAACAGATGAGCTTATTTTATATTCATGTTACTGTCCTGCACTGGCCATCCTGTCATACTTCCTCATTTGGCTCGCTTAGCAGAGCTTGGCAGTTGTGGAGCTGAAAGGGCAATAGCTCTGTCTTTGGGGCAGACTGAAGGCTGTAGCTTTGTCTTCGCACAGATGAACCAGATGGTTAAACTATTTACTGAACTGCAAGAAGACTGTTGTTCTGATCTTGGAGTAACGTGCTATTCCTCATCTGTTTTGAGTGTATGAATGCTGTGCCATGAAGACTGAAAACAAATTCTGTACATACGCTGTGTATTTGCTCTTCCCCTGCCTTCATATGCAGCCTGTCTGTTCTGACTCGGTGGGTGTCGATCTCTGAAGTTTGTCTTTATTCATCCCATTTCACTCTGTCAGGAGTAGCTGCACACATTATAAACTAGCAGACAGCAACAAGGGAGAAAATTGCTGGTTGTCCTAAAGCTCCCTTGTGTTTGTCTCAGTTGTGTCCTGCTAATTGCATTCGTTCTGCTGCATTACAAAATGTTCAGAAGGGTATTTCTTTCAGGGAATTCCTATGAATCTCTTGTGTGCAACTGTCATATACAAGGCCATGTATTCTGTCTCATGTGAGCAATCCTCTGGCATTATACTGATACAAATGTAGTGTTTTAACCACACGGATTTGCTTTATGTCTGTCGCCTGATGTCTCTACTTGCAATCCACAGCTCAATGTTATCTACAACACAAAACACACTGATCAGAGGCTCAGATCTGTCCGAAAACAAGAAGCCTTTGACCTGAATGTTGATGTAAAGGATGACAAAGACGATAAAAACCATTTGACCTTGAATGTGTGCACAAGGTAGGTAATTCAGTTGGAGCATCTCATACACCTCTTTGTCTACACAGTTTAAAAATTATTTTAAATGAGCTAAATTATGCATTTGTTTGTAGGGATCTATGAATGTGTGGGATATAAACATATAACTAAAGAGAATAAAATAATTACTTTATAAATCATCAGTAATTAAACTAAGAAGCAGTTCATAAGTCAAAAAATAATGATAGATCTTTTGTGCAGAATTGTTGCTGGCCAGGTGTCGTGGTTTAGCCCCAGCTACAACAAAGAACCATGCGGTCGCTCTCTCACTCCTCCCCTTCCCTGTTGAGATGGGGAGGAGAATCAGAAGGAAAAGGCAAAACTTGTGGGTTGGTATAAAAGCAGTTTAACAGAATGGCAAAAGGAGAAGAAAATAACAACAATAATACTGATAAAAACAATATACAGAATGCAATTTTCTCGCTGCCCGATGCTCAGCTTGCTCCTGAGCAGCAAAATCACCCTGCTCCAGCCAGTTCCCCCACTTAAATACTGAGTGGTGATGTCACATGGTATCGAATATCCTGTTTGATTGGCTGGCTTGGGTCAGCCCAACCAGCTGCTTCTGAATATTAACCCTATCCCAGCTGAACCCAGGACACCATGTCATACTTTTTTAGTGGTTTGCATAAAGATAGTGGTACCCTGAATGTTAGAGGTGTATGGAAGAGAAGAAGCAGCTCACAGGCTTCTTTGATGCAAGTGCTTCTTGGCTATATGGAGAACTATGGACAGATTTGAAAATTCAATCAGTCTTCCACATTCTGACTTCTAGTAGCAGACTCTGACAACTGCCCATTACTCTTACCTTTCACGAACAGAATGCTTTGCTTTTGATCTGGAAGTAGATGCTTCTCTTTTTTGGTAAAAAGACGAGGAAGTTCTGAAGTGCTGAAAATACTGTGAAATAGAAGTAATCATTCTTTGCTCATCTCTATTAACAAACTTTGCTTGGAGCTATTTTGACAGGAGTCAAAATCCATGTTTACGTAATGATAATTTCAACTGGGGTTTTGCCTTATTGTCCAAGTATCTTTGTGGTCTTTCATTTACCAACATGTCTTAGAGTTATGAATTTGGTCGTATAATATAATGTAAGCATCATTCTAGAGTTGAAGGAGGTGATGAGTTTTCTGGCCAGACTAAGTCTATTCTTTCTGCTGAATAAGGGAGGGGAAGGTGCATCTGGGATGATGTTTGTTGTTCAGTAAACACCTACTAAGAACTGAGCTGAGGCTGCTAAAGTATCATCTCAGGGACCACAGAACAGCCACCAGATGTTACTGGGATAGAATTTGGATCAGATGAGAACAGGTGACATTAAACAGACACATTGCATATTCCTAGGTCAGCCAGTCATTAAACCAAGTTGTTTCGTTGACTGCTTTGCTGCCTCATTTTTACTTGCTGTGAAAGTGTTTATATGTGTATGTAAAAGAAATGTGTGAAGATGTTTGTTCTCTGGCAGCTTCTTCAGTATGCACTACTTATTGTAGTTAAAGCACTGTGTGTTTCACAGAAAATCCTATAGGACATTGTATCTCTATATATTTTTATGTTTTTTATCTTGTCTTATCTACAAGGATGTTGAGAGGACTACATTCTTTGTATTTTAGGATTTCATCTGTTTGTGAATATTTCCTCTAGAAACACTGTTATTTTTCTTGTGGCATTATAATGGATTCCTAGTAAATACAAGATTTGCAAAGTACCACCTGGTCCACCATGATTAATCTTGCTTTCCTTTCCTCCACATCCTATTTTTGTTATTTATTTGAACACCATATGCCTAGAACTATTTTTATGCTCTGCCTACCACAAGGGAGCTGTGACTGGAGATGGAGCCTCTAGGTGACGCCATCATACAAATAATCAGCTACAGTGAATATGATTTCAGTACAGAGAGGATTGATTTAATTTGGGAAATAGCCAGTAGGCACAAAGCCAGAGCCCTGTTTTTATGTGTTTCTGGTAACCAATTCAGTAATACAGATGGTAGGCAGGGACACTAGAATACATTAGAGCTCTTGAAATAGAATGGGCTTGTTCTCTTTTAAAGTTTTCTATGAAGTGTCAACAGCTTTCTAAAGTCTCGCACAAACTCCTGACATGTGAAGGCCTTACATGATGGGTCTGGATAAGTCTTGGCTGAGCATTCAGGTTTCCTAGCTAAGACCTTTGGCTCAGGAACACAGACAGGAAGGGCTCCATCTCTCTGGCGAGGCTCTAGGGTGATGATGTTTTAATTGCAAAGTGTTCAAAGGATAGGGGAAATTCTAGTGGCATTATAGAACTGCCCTAGCAGAATATTTGGAACATTAAGATCCATCAGCTTTTAGCACAGAAAGTGGGCTGGTATAAGTTCTAGTAAGTCTGTGTTTCTGTTCTTTAGACTGAGACTGTCTCTTTGCTTGGCTTGATAGATTAGTCATCCTCTTCTTTTTTTCCCTATGTAATGTATGTAATAGATGCGTTATCTGTATTAAATTCCTGAATTATTTTAAAGTTGGTCTGCTTATAATCTGTACAACATGATATGGCTTTCTGGTAGAGAAACCGAAGTAGGCAAATAGAGAAAGACTGCTGAAAACTCAACCAGTTTAGCTAGCCATGCGTATGCATAGTCAGGTAATGGAGGCTGCAATTTTTTTGCTTTCTCTAATCTGCAGAATATTCCACCTTCTTTCAGGCAGCTTGGCAGTGATTAGCCATGGTCATCTCAGCTGGGTATCATTTATGACACTGGAGCAGGTGATGTCTCATTCAAATTGAACTGATTCTTGGTTAGAGGAGCCGACTCGCTGTCTGGGAAGCAAATACCCAGGGCTGACAGTTTCTTCTCTGACCTGTCTTGCTGCCCGCATACCATTCCCAGGCATGGGAAACCGATTGCTGATGGTTCTACTCACTTTCTTGTTTATGCTTTCTGCCTACACTAGCTTGGTGTTGTTTTCTCCTCTTTGCATCATCTGTGAGAGGATGTCACGCAGATTGCAGATTGCTGAAGAGCTGAAACACAAAATTCAGCTCAAACCATTCTCAGTTCTCTTCAGGTACAAGTTTCAAGTTGTCTTTCTTTCTTTCTCTTACTGGTCATTCTTCTTGCATAGTGATATGTTTGGGGTTTTTTTTTCTGTTTTAAGAGACCATGAGGTTGAAGAGATGATACCATGAGCCACGCCCAAGGCTGTTTTTTTTCTTTGTTGAGAGCACCAGGTCCCATTGCTTCTAGAGATATATCTTACTCACTTCTTGACAATACAAGCTGATTTGGTTATCTGTTGGTATTTTGGTAGTACCCCAGGCTGGCTAGACAGCTTGGGTATTTTCCTCCTCTCTTATTGGTAATTATGCAGAAATAATTACATCCAGTTCCAATTCAGTTATTTGTTTTCAATAGCAGCTACTTTGGCACAGCACATCATCCAACAAATGGTTTCGTTTGTTTCTAATCTTGTGAGCCAACTGAAGTCAGCAGTTGTGCAGTATTTCTTTCAAAGTCATATCTGTGTTCAATCAGCCATCCTGCCAGGCTTAATAGCATTGCTTTGAAAGCAAGCTCTTCCCTTTTTTTTAAACCATCCAGCTCTACAAAGAAATAGTTTTATTCAATTACTTTCAACTACTGTCAGGCCTTCAAAATGAGGATTGGAGGCACTTCTGTTCCAGTATAACAATAGTCATTCACACTCCATGCCAAGGGGGGAGGAAAACTCTTCTGCCACCTGTTTTGTTTAAAGCAATACAAACTTTTGCAGGTTGTTTAGGTATCACTTTTAGCACAGAACACCATAAATATATTCTGGTAGTTCTGTTGTGCACCATAGTATGTAAGGTTTGTTCAACAGAGCAAAGCTTCTTAGTGTAACATCTGATTCTCACGTTGGAAGGAGATGTAATAATAAGCATTATTTAGGAAAAAAGAAGGAACTCAACTTATTAAATCTTTTTCCAAAACTGGATGACTAACATCCAGTTATAACATATATGCATATATTTAAAATATATGCATATATTTAAAATGCATATAACTATGCATTTTAAAACTGGAGCTTTGAGAAATAATCTGGTGATGACTTTGTTAATGAAACCATCAATCTAGAAGAAGGAAATATGAAAAGGTTTGGGAAACTCTTTTGGTGTATACCTTTATCTCACCCTCCAAAAATTAATAAAAGGAAAACAATGCAGCTGTTAGAGGAAATAATATGTATTTCAGTTCAAGAGTTCCTACAGCGGTTTCTAAATTACTGCTTTTGAAACATGTGTTGAATTGCGATATTTCCTGTGTATTTCTGAGGTAAACCTGCACTTATAGATACCAATGGAAGGCTCCTAGTGGTGTCAGTGTAGTCTCTCATGTGATTTGTGTAATGTAGTTTTCTCAGTGCTAAACCTGCTTTTGCATATGTGGTTGAAATTACCGGGCAGAATAATTGAAAAATCAGTTATTATCCCTTTATTGTTAGAAATTTTCTTGTTGGCACGTTGTTCCATTTGTTTCCTAAGTATTGTTAAGCACAGTTGCCTCCATAGCTGGGATTTAATGATCAAACAGTTTCTTTGGAGAGTGGACTACTGTATTCCTACTAAAAATTTCTTTGTCTCTGTGTTTTGAAAAGGTACTTGGGGTCTGGCACAGCTCCCCGTAGTGGTATGGTCCTCATGGAAGTTGGCTTACTCAGTGGTTTCTCTGTGTCACCAGATTTCATTCCATTAGACAATACAGTTAAGAAGATGGAAAAGGACAATGGAAAAGTCAACCTATACTTAGACTCTGTAAGTTGAAAATAACGAAGAATATGTTTGTGGTGATGTTAATCTTGACTCTGTCATTGTTTGGTTTAAATTTGGAAAGACGTTATGGTTGTATTCTTTGGGGAAATCAACATCTGCTGTTCACATTGAATTAATAGTTTCACTGTTTTTCAGTGAGACTGATTGGATAGCCACAACTGAGTTATATTTGTAAGGGGCTTCTATTTTAGGCCTCTTAAAAATCATACATAAGAAGGCAGACATTTCAAGAAGTCTGTAATTTGGCCAAAATGACTACAAATGAGATAAGCATCTTTATGTATATCCTGACTCCAAGTCTTTAGAAATGCACTACCACTGAGCTAGAAATCCATATCTCTTCGATGAAATTACCGTCACCGGGGTTCTCAGGATGTTTCTCTTCTGTTTTTGTAGCTAAATGAAACACAGGTTTGTGTGGATATTCCGGCTGTGAGAGACTTCAAAGTGGCAAATATCCAAGATGCTTCAGTGACTATACTGGATTACTATGAACCTAGTAAGTGTCAGTCATTCCAAATGGATCTTAACGATTCAGAAGTTCAAAAGGAAGTTTCTTTTCATGGAAATAGGAAAAATTTTAGTGAAGAGAAACCCACATCAAACTGAAATTTACATTTTTTCATTGAACTGCAGCCTTTTTGGACACTGACATGCCAAATTTTCCAACAAATGGTATTTTTTTACCCACATATATATGTTTACTGTGCTAATGGGTTGGTTCCTCAGCTGGTGTGAATTGTCACAACTTAATTGTCAGCTGGTATAAATTGGGTTCAATCTGGCCCAATGTGTTCCCAAAACTACCAAAATGAAGCAGGAACTTCACTGTGGTTCATTTACCAAGTTAATGATTATGTTTCAAGTAGCTTTTCCATCTGTTTCTTGTTTAAACTAAGAGTCCTTCCCTGGAGAAAATGTCAGTGTTTTGATTTCTATAGTTATGTAAAAACGATGTACATGGGAAAAACAGTTTCAAAGTTTTTTAGTTTGGGTTGGTGTGTTGGGTTGTTTTGGTTTTTTTTTTGCTTAGAGTGTATTTTGGAGAAAGGCAGCAATTGTACAAAGCTCTTGGGCAAAATGAAAAACAAAGAAAGATTACAAGCTGTTGGAGAAGGTATTGGAGAGGTTTTCATTACACCAGCCAGCTGAAATATTATTAAGGATTTGGGCTTGATTTGAGATAAGGCATAAAAAAGTTGTATAGGCAATTTTCTTGATGTTGGTTTGTTTTATCACAAGACAAAAGACAACCAAATATGCTATGATATGTACTACTTTAGCTAAATGAAGATGGTATTTGTTCTATGTAGGCTGAAATGTTTGTTCAATCACAGAATTTTAAACTAAAATAGGAATTTAACAGATGTAACTACACTGTTAACCTAGAGCATGTTTTAAGGCATAGTGGCTTAAAAATTAGAGCAATTTTTATTTGAGACAAACACGTGACACTTAGAATCTATGGCCAAAATGAATTTCTACATGCTTCAATTCCTAGGAGAAGAGCTCAGGACCTAGTCTTTTAGAAGAATGCTGTTAGATAGGCTAATGAATTAATGTATTAAAAGTCACACATAAATGCACGTGGAAATATTTTTATTCTATTTAAATAAGAATATTGAGTCTACTGAACTACTGGAGAGAGTCCATTGGAGGGCTACGGAGATGATCAGGGGGCTGGAGTATCTCTCCTATGACGAAGGGTTGAGGGGAGCTGGGCTGGTTTAGCCTGGAGAAGGTTGAGAGGGGATCTTACAAACGCCTATAAACATCTTAAGGGTGGGTGTCAGGAGGACAGGGACGGATGCTTTTCAGTGGTGCCCAGCGACAGGACAAGGGGCAATGGGCACAAACTGAAGCATAGGAAGTTCCATCTGAAAGTGAGGAAGAACTTCTTCCCTCTGAGGGTGACAGAGCACTGGAACAGGCTGCTCAGAGGGGTTGTCGAGTCTCCTTCTCTGGAGATATTCAGAACGCACCTGGATGAGGTCCTGTGCAACCTGCTCCAGGTGACCCTGCTTCGGCAGGGGGGTTGGTCCAGGTGATCCCCAGAGGTCCCTTCCAACCCCTACTATTCTGTGATCTCTGATTCTGTGAAATACATTTTGTATCCATAAATTCTCAATTAATAAATCAATATCAATTTAAAGATATGAATTACTATCCTTAAGGACTAAAATTTGTGTGACATTAGAAGTGCTGCAATAGAAAGCTTTGACTTTAAGAAAAAGAATGTTTCAAATATTGTTTTACGAGACACCATTCCTATTACTATGTAGCGTAGACATATTAGTGGTCAACATGTATATAGATGGCATGATTAGGAGTTCTCCTGAGAAAACTTATAGCAGTCTTCCAGTACCAGAAGGGGGGCTAAGAGGGAGCTGGAGAGGGACTTTTCGCAAGGGTGTTTAGTGATAGGACAAGGGGTAATGGCTTCGAACTGAAAGAGGGTAGATTTAGATTAGATATAAGGAACAAATTCTTTACTTTGAGGGTGGTGAGGCACTGGCACAAGTTGCCCAGAGAAGTTGTGGCTGAGCTCTCCCTGGCAGTGTTGAAGGCCAGGTTGGATGGGGCTTGAAGAAGCCTGGTCTAATGGAAGGTGTCCCTGCCCATGGCAGGGGGGTTGGAACTAGATGATCTTTAAGGCGCCTTCCAACCCAAACCATTCTATGATGCTATGATTCTATCAACCCTTCCTATCTGGCACAGGAAAGTGCTTTTATTTTAATCTGTTGTTTTCTATCACTCTCATAGTTGGTGGCCCATGCTGCAGGTGTATATTTTATGTGATGGTGACAGTCAGATTCTTGTCATATTCAGAGCTAGGAGTTGTCTAAGAAGTCCTCATGCTTTGGCATTTATCAAAAAATTACATCTGTATGGCCAATATTACAACTGGCATACAAACTGGCTTGGGTGCTGATACAGCAGTGCCAGCAGGGAGATCTGCCAGGGTTAATATACACAGCTACGCAGGACATTCAAATGCTGCTGCTTCTCTTACCTGACTTTGTTCAGAGCTGGTTGGGTGTCACTGTTGGGTAAGCATTTTGGCCCACAAAGATACATCTTTAATTTTTTTAGTATCTTGAGGCTTGAACGGAAACTGAATATAATTTCTGTTAAAAAACTAACAATAAAAAAAAGAAACTGCAGTGTCCCTAGTTGGAATGGAAAACCTTCAAATCCAAAAACCGGCTATGGGAACTTTGCAAAAGCTTGTCTGCGAGCAATTACCATGCATTGAGGTTTTTTTAAATGAATATGATTTTCCAGGCTTCTAGTCTGTTTGGCTCTGTAGCAAACCTTCAGGGAACGGGGGAGCAAAATATGGGAGCAGGAGCTAGGTGAGGTGGACAGTCCCAGATTCAGGAAGCTGAAGCTCCCAGACATACTAGTGTGAGAGAAAGCGTCAATTATGAGAGACCAAGCTCTTCAACATCATAGCCAGTAACTTGCCAGGTAAAGCATCCAAATTCCTTTGTCATGGGGGTTGCTGTGTAGGTAGGGGCAAAATTCCTTTTAAAATGTTTGGCCAAGGTGTGTGAACAGATTGGGTCTGACAGTTGGAACTGAGTCTATGAAAGTGTACCCTCCACTGAGCATTTGACTGAATACGTTGAGAGTATTTTGATGTTTTGGGAGAAGAACAATGATTAATCCCTAGGCTTAAACACCCACTCTGGGAAGTATTTTGCAGTGTATGATGAGGTCTACATCAGAGTTTCGTGCATCCTTTAAAAATGCTTTCTTTGTGAAGCTAATTTGTTGGTCAGTTCTCAGAAGTTCATTAACTAATGTTAGCTAACCTTTCTGAACAGGAAGAAGAGCGGTGAGAAGCTACAATTCAGAAGTAATGCAAAGTATAACCCCTTGTGACTTCTGTGAAAGTGATTGCAGTCTTTGCCACCGAGACGGTTCTCCAGCCTTGCTTCAGCACTCTTCATTGGCCTCCTTGTTCTGTGTGCTGTTTGTCCTGCATGTAAACTTACTGTGCAGTTGGGTGTCATAAAAGGAAACAGATTACGTTTCACATCTAAGGTTTCCATAAATTATCCAAAGAAAATTTTATGTTCAGATACCAGCCCGTCTTTGGTGATTACAGTGACCAAACCCCTGCTGTGTTCAGGGAGCGCTGGGCTGGCCCGTATGGTAAATTTCTGGCTGTGCCAGAAAACTTCTTTATGTGTCTGCTGGAAAAACTTTCCAAGTGTTAGTTTCATAGTGAAGTTATTTTCTGAAGAAGCACAGAGTTACTGGAAAGCAGTCTGAGAAAACGCAAATCTAGCTCCATGATTCCCCTCGCTTTTTACCCCAGCTTTCAGCTGTGCTTGTTTTTTAGGGGTGTATGTTAGTTTACTGTGCTTTTCTGAAACATTATCTTCTTCTCCATTGGGGTGTTGGTAAGCAGAGCGCTGGCAGCTTGGTATCAGAACTCCCTTTGTTCTGTTCTGCAGACATGACACTTAACATTAGTATTGAATTTCGGTGTATGCTCTCATGGGGAATAATATGAAAAATAAAAGGAGCTGGCTTCAGAGCAGATCCAAGAGCCAAAAAGTGCTGCATTCACAAACTGCTAAATGCTCCAGAAAATTGTCAGTCTTTTTTTATCACTACAGAGAAGCTAGGTGGATTTTTTGCCAATTCATAAGCTAATCATGTTTGAAAATAAGGCCTCACGATGTTCTCATGCATTTTACTCTGAAAGGCTTTTACTGTAAATGTATCAAAGATGGAATCTGTGTTGGAGACTTCGTTTTTCCAGGGTCATTCAGAAACAAACCTGTTTCTCTTTCCACGTGAGAATGCTGGTGTCCACTGGCATATTTATGGCCAGCAGGATGAAGGTTGTTTTGATCCTTTTCTGGTTTTTGTAAGTCCTCTAGAAATGTCACTCTGGGGCATCATTTAGGTGTTGTGTTTGCAGCCATCTTGTCAACGATTTAAGTGGCATAATCCTAAACAGGTGTTTACTGCTCCCTGTGCCATCTCAGCTGGCTGACCCTGGATGCCATCTGTGCATGCAACTCCTCTTGTTGGTTGGCAGGAGAGGCTGTGAGGAGGTGTGGGCTGCACATGCATTCAGTCTGGCAAAACAGTTGACATGCTTGCTTCAAGCACATCCTTGTATGCTTAACTGCTTTGCTGAAGTAGGAGATGGAGGAGAGCAGCAGGCACTTACACCCAGACCTGCTCTTTGCACGTGGGGAGAATTGCACGTCGCTATGGATGTGGAAATGTGTGAGCTAGAGAGCTCTTTCCTCTGAGTGAGTGTATGAACGTCTTTCCTGACTTGCAGCCGATTTATCCTTCTTGAACATTGCCTGCGATATGTAATGCTTACTTCTTTTTAATGAGGAAGCCAAGCTGATAACATTCCTAGTTACTAATATGAAGTTAACAGCTGTCATGCCAACTAACAGGGGGAGAAATTTCAGGACTATTGATTCCCTTTTTTCATATCTTTCTGAGACGGAGTGTGTCCAAGTGCACATGTAATAATATGGCAGTCACTTTCCTTGAGCAAGTTCTAATTTTTATTCAAAATTTGCTGCTGCTTAAAATGTACCTTTTTTATTTTTTGCTCATCTATGCTTTTGTTCACAAAGCAAATTAGTGCATGGTAGCATGGGAAGAGACTTGAACTTCCTGAACTGGGTGCCTTCTAATACTGACGTATAGGTTTTTAACTGCAAAACTGGTTTAGGTGGGGTTATTTGTTTTACTTTAGCTATATTTAGGATTTACAATGTTTTCACAAACCTGGGGTTCTGTTCCGTCTCTCTGGCAGAGCTTAGGCCTGGTTCTTTGTAGTCAGTTCGTACTTTTCACTTGCCTTCTCTTTGGATCTAGCCCCTTGAATTGGTGCCTTAACATGAGTGCCTTTGCTGCTCTGACCTACATGAAGCAATACGGTATTTATTGAAATCTGAAGTGCTACGTAGTCAATAGGATGCAGGATCTGATGCTCTGTAAGTCATGCCCTTGGTTACATGGGTCCAAAGCTGTTAGAAACCAAGATACACACTGAAACACATTTTGCGTCCCAAATCTGTTACTCATATATGGGAGCATAGATTGAATTGTGCCAAATGTAAGATCTGGAAAACGTTCACACTTTAAACTGGGATGTGTTTTGCTGTGGGTTTGATTTCTTGGTGACGTATGATAGCAGGTTGTCTTTTGCCTTTCGGGACAGCAGCCTTGACATGTCATTTGCCTCCATTTAATGTAATTTCAAGAACCTGAAGCTTACGTACTTTCAGTTTCTGCTTCATGTAAAGCTTCTAGGAGGGATGTTGATACCTGATTTGTGTTAGGATAAAGCGGCTTATTTTTTAGACAAGAGGTGCTAAAGATAAACTATTCCTTTGCAGTAGACAGTAGGAATAAATTAGTTTTATTTTGTAGGCAGTCCCAGCTTCCTGAATGTCCTCCAGAAAAATGGGTTTAAACTGCTCAGCCTAATTTCAGTGCAGCTTTTATTAGTATTCCCTTACATTTGTTTATTGAGACAAACACCACATGTTTTTAAATGACTCTTGGCTGCCTTGCATACCCATTAAGAATCATCAGTCATAATGGACCATGTCATGGAAATTGCCGGAGTCAGTGAACAAACATCCTGTTTTATTTTACTTTTTTCTATACAGCACGCATATCATTACAGACGTCCAGATCTGCTTCTTTACTAAGCTATTTTAAAGGAAGAATGTACATTGTATGACTTTGAACAAATGTTTACACCAGGTGGCCTTTAACATTCCTACACCGATGCCTTCAGTCACTTTTCAGATGAGGCTAGTGCTTTGAATGAGTTGCAGAGGATTAATTTTGTATTGTGTGTAGCAGTGAACGGAACAGAGGAAAGGGAATATTATGTGGCACTTTTTTTGTTTTCCTCATCATTATGTAGGAACCTTTACACAAATGCTCAGCAGATATATTTCTCCTGTTGCTCTGTAAAGTCAGTTTTTGATGTTAGAGGGTCCATACTCCCACAGAAGGTATTAGGAAATCTTTTAGCAAAAAAGCTTTAGAAATTCTTTAGGAACAAAGTCCTTAAGGAGCTGTAAGGAGTGGTGCTAAATAAAAGCAGTCAGGAAAAGATATTTTGTGATGGAATCTTCATGTTGCATTGCCTGAACGTTTCTGTGTGGTTGCTGTTTCCTTGAAATCTGAGCATTCCCTGGTACTTCCCGTGCCCTTTTCAGCCACATGCTGTCAATGGACCTGGTCTGTGCAGGGCCATTAATAAGCTATCAAATCAGTAAGAAATACTCATTTATTTAGGATTGAGTTTAAAACAAAAACATAATGCATTTTAAAGGATCCCCTGCCCAAATTCTACCTTTGCTGTCACCCATGATCTTAGCCAAGGTTTTCTCTAGAGGTTTCTCTAGAGGTGTGCGTATCATCTAGAAATCTTCTATACTGAACGCTGTTGTACAAAGCAGGGAACGCGTGCTGCCGAACAGGTTTACAGCACCTCAGAGTCTGCATGCTGGACCAGCTCGATGGCTAGTTTGGTTCCCAGCGTGGCTCCGCCATGCTCCCATTTACTTCACGGGCAGGAGCTGGTGGCTTGTGCACATCAGTGGCATGAGATAAAGGGGGAAGTGGCCAAACTGGTGCAGGAGAAACAGAAGAGCCAAGGTCCAAAATTACGTGCCTCTCTTTTGCCTTGAAAGTCGCTGTTGAAGATTCAAAAATTGTTTTTATTCAGTTTTCAAAATACTATCCTAGCAGTATTTCTCTCAATGAGTTATTCAAGTTGGTATGAATATGGACAGTATTTGCTTAAAGCAGAGTCCTGTAGAAATCATATGTATATACCTAGCTGGTATATAGGCTCCAGTGTACAACACTGTGCAATGTATGTACCATTGAAAACATACAGGATCTTCACAGAGTGCTCAAACCAACAGCATTGTGTAATGTTCTGTTTTTCAAAATGTACAATTAGGTTTTTAGGAAAGTTTATATTTGAAAAGCAGCTGGTACCTAATGGTATAATTCTTCTGTCTATCTCAAACACTAAGAAAGAGTATTCAATTTTAATTCTAATGGCCGATAATATTTCTGGTGTAGACTTTCTTCTTCTACCATAAATCTTTATGAAGTGAACCATCTTTATGTGTTTAGTCTTCTAAATGCATAGAAGAATTTGAAATTAGATGTTCTCATTAGTAATTTATCCATATAATATTACAGCAGTGATGTGATCAGGTCTTCTGAGTTGTTATTAGATTCTCCTTTTCCCCATGTCAAAATACTTGACTTCTGTGTTGTTTCTTACTCCGTTTATTGTATTTTTGTGTGCCACTTGGAAATACCATTGCACTAATGCTATTCTATGCAATAAAGTCTGACAGTGTGCTGTATTAGATCAATCCAGTGATTATTTTTCCTAATGGATAGCTTATTTTCAGATGTGTATGAGCATTAATTGCTTATGCGCTACATTTGAGTCACCAGAACTTTTCTCTTTAATTTCGAATTATACATTTTATTTCTGGATTTCTTAGTGGCTACTGGGAAGCTTCATCAGTCTTGCTCAGATCTTATGATGTCATGTTATGAAATGATTTTTTTGTTGTGGTGTTTAGTATGGTTAATTTCAGTGCCATACTGATACAAGGAAGAAAATATAAAAAATGCTGACTCAAAGTAAGTATCGTATGAGCAGGTGTAATGTACCATACATAGCTGTCCTGCTGGCTGTTGCATCTCTTCTGTTCCCGTATCAGGCCTTAAGCAATTTGAACTAAAATTCTTGGCTGCCTTAAGACGTAGTCAGATACCCACTTTGATCTAGTTTAGGATCATCATATGCATTTCCACTTTCGATCAAGTCAGAAATGGTAGAAAAAGAATGCTTTTATGAGCTGTTTTGAGCAAGCAGAGGTGAACTAACATGCCAGCTATGCAAATTGCTTCTGTCTTTTCAAATAACAAAACAAATGTTAAGGAACTAGAGTGTTTCACAGAATTTTGGAAAACTGTTATTGATTTATTTTTCTTCAAATAAAGTTTTCAATAGCTGTTTTTAAATTCTATTAAAGATGACTTTAAATAATATATGGCTAGTGTTTGCTTGTTTAAAAATACAACTGCCTGTAGTCAATCAGAGTTTCTATACACTGTCAACCAGTACCTATCCTCAGCACCTCTTAAAGGCTGCCTCACCCGTGTTTTACAGCTCATCATCTGAAGTGATGCAGTGGTGGTTTCCAGGGTCAGGCTTCTAACTACGACCTTACAGGTCATTGTTTGGGACTTTCCGGACTAGGGGTCACCTCATTTTAAAAGCATATGAAGTTATTGGAAGCTTTGCTGTTATCTTTAACAAAAGGAACATGAATAGTCTTATGTGATGAACTCCATTCGGGCAGGCCTCTCGTGGTCGTGGAGAACCTGGGGAACTATACTGTTTCTATGAGCAGGAACAAACCCGTCAGATACAGAGCTTATTGCTGTCCGGGGCCTGAAGTAGCAATAAAAGAGCTCCAAGAAATCTTTATGCCAAAGTATTTTATAAAAAATAATTGAATTTATGAGCAGATTATTTTTTTTTTTTTCAGGTGAACTGCTATGTTAACTGTCATTTTTCACGCATTAGAAGTTTGGCCTCCATGATGCTACCTTTCCCTAATTCTCCTCATAATTCTCTTGCCGTTCCTCCTGCCTGCCCTTGGAAGAGCTTCCTGGCCCGTGGCAGCTTCGAGGTCAGGATCTGCTCAGCCTTGCTTGCCTTTTTTACCCTGACCTCTCGGCGATCTCGCCCATGAGCTCAGCAGCCATCCCTGTGCTGATGTCTCACAGATCTACCCTTTACTTCACAGCTTTTGTTGCCTGTCAAGACTAAAATCCTTTTCAGTCTCACTTAGGGATAAATAGCTATCACCTCAAACTCAGGGTGGATAAAGGACACTTGGGACTTGCCAGCACAGATTTGCGAAGCTGAGATCGTGTTTAACCAAACTGAGAACTTTCTGTGATGAGCGGATTGGCTGCGTGGATGAGGAGAAAGAGTGGGTGTTTATCTGGATTTTAGTAAGACTTTCTCTCGTAAACTGATGAAGTATGGGCTAAATCGGTTGGCACTGGGGTGGACTGAAAACTGGCTGAACTGCTGCACTCAAAGGGCTGTGATCAGCGGGACAAAGCCCAACTGCAGAGTGGTCACTGGTGGCATACCGTAGGGGTCGAGACATGCATAATGCTTTGCATGCTCGTATATGCACTTACGAAGCTGCATCACTGCTTTCCTGCTGTGGCGGTGGGTTGGTTTCGGCCAGTGACTGAGCACCTGCCAGCCACTCACTCGCTTCCCACCCTCAGTGGGATGGGAGAAAGAATTGGGAGGGCACAGAGAGGAAAACTCATGGGTTGAGACAAAGGGAGTTTAATAGGGGAAAGAGAAAATGGGGGGGGAGGGGGAGAGAAAAAGCAACCAATGCAAAGGTAATCACTGACGACTTCCCACCAGCAGATCAATGTCCGGCCAGTCTCTGAGCAATAGCTGCTTTGGAAAGTATCTCCAGTTTTATTGCTGAGCGTGACATTATATGATGTGGAACATCCCTTGGCTCAGTTTGGGTCAAATGTCCCAGCTTTGTCCTCTCCCAGCCTCTGGCTCACCCCCAGCCTGCTTGCTAGGAGGACAGCGTGAGGAATGGAGAAGGCCTTGACGCAGCTGAAACATCGGTGTGTTAATATCAACACCGTTTTGGCCATAGGCCTGAAACACAGCACCATACGAGCTACTACGAAGAAAACGAACTCTACCCCAGCCAGATCAGTGCCCCCCCAGACCCCTCCAGCAGGTCTCCTTTGCTGTGACTTCTCACACGGCGGTGTGTGTGAGCACTGACAAGACTCGTGGTCCCGTGGAGCTGAAAGCTAATGCGATGACCGGCATCTTGCAGTTCCTTGTGCCCTCTGCCTGCGTGTACCTGCTGTTGTCTCTGGCCTTCTAGCCAGATCGCAAGCCGCTTGCCATCTAGGTAAAGCCTGACTTTTCCTGCGTTGGTAGAAGTTTGCTGCAATAGGATCTCTCACTGTATGTTCCAGTAACATCCTTTTATGGGGAAATGCAGTAAAGCCTGGGATTATAAATTTGGATATATTTTATTTTGATAGAATTTAAAATATCTCAGTTGTACAGATCAAGAATCCACTAAAGTAAAATTATTGTGTTGGTTAGCTTTGAAAAAAATCCCGTTCTATTGTTTGTTTTTCTCAGCGACAGCTCTCCCTGCAATCTCCTGACCTTGTAGAAAGCACACCAATTTCCAGATGGCAGCAGAAGATAAAAGATACAGAATGTTTCAGTCTTCTTTCTCGCTTTTCCTCTCGCATGTGTAACTGCTTGAAGAGCTGCAGGTTTGTGGGTTTATATTTTTTGCCCAGTATGAGAAGATAATAAAGCAATAAAAATACTCTGCTTAATCTTATTGCCATATGTTTTAGCTGTGTGTTCTTATCCTTAACACATAACTTATGCTGCTGTTTCTTTAATAGAAAAGCACTTCCCAAAGTGGAAGATGGTTTCATGTTTTTTCTGTTTTGTGAAAATATTTTCCCTTATGCTCAAGGCAACGTTTACCTGATGTCTGCGACTTGTTCTTGCTCCTGTTCTGCCTCCTTTCTCCTCGTTATTAGCACATTAGGGACTGAGGAGTGGTAATCTTTAATGGCAGCGAGAACTGCAGCAGGCTGTGACAGCTGAATGTGGAGAATGTAAATTTCTAATAAAATGGTGGATGCTGTTTGAGGGCTTTGCATGCTCTGCACGTTATAATTATCTTGGTTTCCCTTTGATTCCTTTCATTTGAGTTTACTCCTTGTTGCTAACATGTTGCTGCAGTCCCAGTAAACACAGCACAGTCCTGAGGGGTGACTGGCCTGTGGCCTTCGGGGAGTAACTGAGGAGGCGAATCTTCCTGTACTGGCTAAATAATTGACGGAATGAGGTGGGTTTCTGAAAAAGCTAAGTCAGAGCACCTAAATTAGCTCCAGGTGTATTTGTTTGTTTATTTATTTATTGTGCTTCTGCTGTAAAGGGAGCCTAAGGAGACTGTTATCCTAGTGAAAGCATCTTAAGAGTCATCAAGCTCAGTAATTTCGGGGGAGAGATGAGATATACCTGCAAGGGGAAGAAAGGGTTAGTTACAGACCACCAGTCCACCCTCTGGCTTGGGAATGACCCAAGTCCCCGGCATGATACAGAAAGTCCTGGGATTCCATCAGGAATCAAAGCAGCCCCTGAGCGAGACATGCCCCGTGAGGCATGGAGCTGCTTCATAGAGCGACCACCTCTTTGGTAAGACTTTTGCCATGTGCAAAAAACCGTAAACTATTACAGCCGTGACTTCCAGGGTTGATTTTACCTCGGAGTAGAAGTGTGACTGAGCCCAGCTGTACTTACCTGGGCAAAGGAGAAGTTGAAACCTCATACATCAGAGTTTAAGCTAGATTTCAACTGTGAGAGATTGGGATGTAATACAGAGTATTGTGCAGTTAAATTTTTATACTTTTCGATGTAAGCGTCCTCATCCTCACTACTGGGCTGGATGTGTTTCTACTGATATCCACTATAAAGCAAACCCTAGGTCCTTCTGGTGCAAGGATCCCCGGATGGAACTGCCACTTGCTCATCATCCTCTTCTGGGCTTTGAAAGCCTTAAACCAACAGAAAGTTGCAGAGGAGGAAGGATTATGCAGGTGTGGCAGATCTGTTGAAGCCGCAGAAGGGAAAGTTACATTGAGTCAAGTTTCACAGCGGTTTGTTGGGGTCTGATTTGGAAAGCTAGAAAACGTATTAAATTTGCAGGCAGCAACAGACTAGGGGGAGTTCCAGCACTGCAGAGGCCAGAATTCAAGTTGACCTTGACAAAATGCAGAAATGCTCTAAAAGCATTGGTTCCACTTTAACAGAGAAAACAGCAAAGCTCTGTGCTCGGGACGGACGGTGCTCAGCTGCACAGATGCCAGCAGGGGAGTAACCAACAAGGCAGAAATTCTGCTGAAGAAAAACCGAGGTGCAAATGGATCATTCACTGAATGCAGGCCAAGCCATTGCATCTCACGATGTTTGTCAGGCTATTGCAAAAGAAGCAAATGTGCTGGGTTGAGTAGACAGGAGCGTTGTCTGAAAAGCAGTGCTTTCTCCATCCAACGCTGCTGCTGCAGTCTCAGCCGGAGCAGCTACCCCTGCATGGGTGCAGCACTCCAGGGACAAGGGCCTCCAAGTGGAAAGGGCAGCCAGAATGATCAAGGGCCTCGCAGACGAGATGTGTGAGGAAGGGGTTAAAGAAAGCAGTGGTTTAAGCTACGAAACAGATAGCAGAGGTTAATGTGATAAAAGTTATAGAGGTTATTATGATAATAATAAAAATAATGAAGAGATTTAAATAGCAGCAAGGGGCATTTAGAGTAGATATGAATAAAAAGAGTCAAAGGATCTTGGATACTTAGGTTTGTGACAATAGCTTGTAGGCTAAATAATATCGTGGAAGCCTAAGATACGAAATCCAACTGTTGTAGCTGGACAGCTGAAAGAGTGTGAAGCCTGATAGTGTGGCTTTTAAGCAGTTAGGTGCAAATGAGCTAGGAATGTCTGTACTGCACTGGGAGAATAACAAAGAGCGATGTAAGACAGTGTAGGAGTTCATGGAGGAGCTGTTATAAATCCTGCCTGGGGCATGAACATGATTTCTTACTGTCCCTGACACTCGTATTTATCTGGATCCAGAAACCTATCATTGGCTCTACTTCCATAAAGCCATAGCAAGTGCTTGAATAAACAGTTGCATAGCAGAACAGGCTTATTTAGATGCAAAACTTGCTTTGTGTTTATATTCCTACTGGCGATTTACATTTAGTTTTTGTCTTGTGTTTTAGGTACTGTTTGTTGCATTTGGTGTCCTATTTCCTTCATTTGTCTTCAATTTAAGTGTTTTATGAAATCCATACTGCTGATTCCTTCCAAGCTGACTATAAGGCTTGCTTTATAGTTTTACCTTATATTTTACATAGTTTTATGCACTATTGTCTGCTGTAATCTCCCAGATGATATATGAACAGATTAATAAACCAAGAAGTGTATCTTCTAGGCCAGCACTTTTATTGCAGTCAGGGAGAATACAATAAAACTGATTCACTGTTCATGAAAGCATGTAAGAAAAGGGAAACCCACGGAGTTTATTACAATGCCATTCAATACATTTTATTATTAGATGAAATTAACATACAGTTAAATTTTCCGACGGTTTAAAATTTGTAGTGTGGTAGATACCAGGAAGTTAATTTTTCAGTCTGATTGGAAACACTTGGTACTGTGGTCTCTATAATGAGTCATTTCTATGAAAATCTGAATTTTTAAATTTTGTCAATCATTGTTTAATTTCAGAATGTTTTTGTATTAAATGTGAAAAAAGAGATTATATAAATGTAACATGGAACAACATCTTAAATCAACTTTGGCTGTCAAACAAAGCATTATATTTAATTTTTAAAATGTGTTTCAATATTGATATTACCCCTAGATAAAGCAAACTGGGAAGATGAGACGTGTAGACTATGAACCAGTTCCTAGAAAGGTGACTTTGGTGCAGGTTAAAAGATAAAAGGAGCAACCAGACCTAGAGTTTAAGTATAAATGTTGGTGTAAACATACTGTCTTTTCCTACATGAGCAGTCCTGGAAGTGTCAGGCCAATGCATATGTAAGTGGTACAGAAGTGTTGGCTCCTTTCTTTTTTTCTGACCCACAGACACTTTTAAAATACCTGTTACCCCTTGCAGAGGAGGCACAAGTTGGTGGTGCTGGCTTTCAGACCTCACGATCCTGTTGCCTGTGCCGTGGTAGCACACGTCTGGCTGGCACTAGCAGGGTGTTTATGTATCGAAACCAACCGAGACCTTAGTCACGGCTACTTAGGCAAGAGAGGATTTTAATATGTCTGGAGCAAAGAATGAGAAATCGTATCCCTAATAAAGAGGAATAAAATAATATAAAAAAGAGCCTTTTGATCTGATTCGCAACAGCCGCCTACCATGGAGACTCTGTGGATTTCCCTGGGGATTCTTCTGGCTCACGTTGATGGAAAGGGAGGACTGGGCTGAGGGATACTTTAGGTAAGTGGAGAGACATTTCTTTGTATTTTTTTGAGAGATGAATGTTTATTAAAATGCTGGATCAAGGGGCAGGGATAGTAATATAAGCACATGTGGAAATAATGTACTGAGAAAGCTTTGTGGTTTCGTATGGAGAAAAAAGATAGCAGCCAACTCTAGCTCAGTGGGCAACTAATTAAGCCAGAGATCTTTCTGTACATTGTATTCTCAGTTCAGTACAAGAGCATGTATCAGCAAGGTGCCGTATGATTTTCCTTTTTAATTTGCAGTTTGGTTTCAGGAATGAACTATGCATCATTGCCACAGTGATCATTTAAAGATGAATAGGTTGGCTGGATGTTAGATGAGAATCAACATGGTGAATGTGTCTTGTTCCTGTGCACGATCATTTTCACTAGTCAGTTGTTCACATCCAGCTTGGGTCTGTTGTTTCTGCCTCCCTGGTTTTAATTGGATCTTAGTTAGAATAATAAAAATATGAGCACTTTTAATGTTTAACAACATTAATTTATATTATACAGTTGTAAAGAGTGAGTTTGCCATTGCTACATATTCTGCTTGCTCCATTTAAAATAGGATGCTACGGCTTTCATGGTTCCTTCCTTGACTTCATCCACCATTTTTCCAGTACACAGAGACCAACCACAGTCTAGAAGAGTTTTATTATGGGATACAGCAGGAGTAAAGCTGAAAAAAAAAGGTGTGAATTCTTTTTGAGGAAGCACAACGTGTGGTCTCAAAGTGGTACCTTTCACCAAAGGAGTATGAGGCATTTAACAGTGCATTTATACAAAAAACAAAGTCTAGTGTGACCTATCCAACTCTGCCTCAGCTGCTTCTCTAGTTTCATTCTTTTTCCACTCATTCATAATGACTTTATTCTTCTACATCTGCAATAAGTAGGATTGAGATAATGCTGCATAAGGTCAAATACAGGAACACTCTCAAACACAAACCTAAGCCTCAAGTCCCTCTAGATTGGCACATTTTATCTGGAAACTGGTGGGGCACAACTGGCTCGCAGGAGGTTCTTACCTAGCCCCTTTCCCCAGAGCTGACTGAAAATAAGTTATGTGAACTGCAAGCAGAGCCAAGTGCCACCTTGTGCTCCTCAGGCCTGGGCAGCTGCAGGCACGGGGTGACAAGGAGTGGGGCAGTGAGCAAAGGTGGCTGTATGGAGCAAGAGCAGCCTGGCAGGCAGCGCTTGCTGTTTGCACTGTCCTGTCCCAACGCCTGGGCATGAGGGTGGCCATGTCCCACCTGGGGCAGCGGCCAGCCTCCGTGCCTGATCACTGGCCAAAAAATGCCTTTGGCAATGGGATGTGAGTCTATCTGAGAGACACAGGGAAAGCTGACTGTGTGGCAAGGAAAGCAAGAGAGGGAGAAGGAACAAAACCTTAATCAGGTTGATGATGGACTGCTGGTGCGAGATCGATGTATGGATCAGTATTTATTCTGTGCTAGTGGCAGCAAAACTGACTCTTCAGGCTGACATTACATGACCAGTTTTACAGGTCACAAAACACATTCCTACCTGTATTTAAGATGCATTTTATTGGCCTGAACATGAATCCCTTGCTCTACATCACATGCAGTGTACATGTAATGTAGATCGCTCTGTGAAAGATGTCAAGGAACAGGACATGCTAAGCATAAACAAGCTCAGCAAGAGTCAACAATGTCAAGCTGCAGTGGAAAAATGCAAACAACAGACCCTGGTGTATAAACAAGAGCTCACTTGGGAGCCACGTGATGCCCTTCCACTCCTCAGCTTCTGGGAATGCCACAGCCATGTCTGCAGCAGGAAACCAGGGGTCTGGCTGTGGAGATCCCAGGGGCAGACAACAAAGGTTGTCTAGAAAGCACAGCCTCTGTGGGAAGGTTAAATGAGTTTGAGTTGCTTGAAGCCCCTGGAGGTAGGGGTGTGGGAGAAGGTGTTTCTCTGTCAACTATGTCTAGCTGTATCAAAAATTCTTGAAAAGTTGAGGAGAATAATTTGTGTGCTGTGACCATGAGTGGTAAGATTAGAAGTAGGCAAATAAATTGCAGAGAGATAGTTTCAGTCTGAACATCAGGGAGAACCTTCCTAATAGGACAAACAGACTGTGGGACAGGCTGTTGTGGGAGACAGCCTGGTTCTTCAGCAAGACACTCTTTGAGAGCAAGTTAGACAAACATCTGCTAATAGTGACCTGGGTCTGTAAGAGTCTGTCTAGGTCGTGGAGATGGAAGAAGTAAACTCTTGATGCCCTTTCCAGTGCTGTTTTGTTATGAGCTGACATCTGCAAACTCTGATGCAATGACACAGCCTTGGATGGCCTTTGTAAGAGACCTACTGAGATGTGCAAGGCATAACTTTCTGCTGATGTTCAGGTAAGTGCTGAAAAAATGCTTTGAATTCACTGGAGTTACAGTGGGGTTATGTGGTGTAAATGAAAATCTAGCCCATAATTCCGTCCAGAAGTCAATGCTGATTCTTAAAAGCACAGTGGGACTGCGGGGACATCAGACTTCTGATTTACAACAGGGTTCACAGTATTTGCAGAATGAAACAGTCGCTCTTGAAAATGCCTCATTGGCAAGTACAGGATCAGGCATCCTGTAATAAAGGGTGTCAGATACAATGATCTGAGCTTCTGAGTCTTTCAGGGATTGTCTGTGCCTAATAAATGTGAGCCAGCAACCTAACTACAGAGCCAGGTTGCATAAACATGCACCAGGTAACTTTTTCGCAGGCTGTTCCTAAGGTGAGGCTGAATCATATCGTAAGTTTTATAGGTTTCAAAGCCCATCTCCTCATTATTATAAAGAGATTTAAATTATGTCTTTGTGACTGTGCTGGTTACAGCTTTGTTGTTAGATTACAGTGCGCAGCTTCAGCTGTACAGAGTACGAGCAAGCTACCCGGGGAGTGTTTTCATTAGTGGCTACAATTCTGTGCCAAGCTTTGTTCTCCATATCATATTTCTGCTGAACTTTCCTACTTTCTTCACCATTTTCTTTCCCAAGGATAAAATCAAAACGCTAAAGGTTACAAAACCAGGAAAATGATACTGAATATACCTTGGGCACATAATAACACTGACAGAAAGCACGACTGTGATAACCACGACAACAAGAACACTTCTGATTTTTAGTTAGACTTTTCCATGAAACCAGAGCTCATGTTTGCTTGTCCAAACAGATTTCGAACAAATGAACTATTTGTCACTGAATGAAGTGTGTGCTGAAGGCGGGCTGTTACTGTGAAGGCAGGCTGTGTTACACTGTGAGACGCAGCTCTACAGCTAGTACCTTTAAAATACATCTATAGATGAGGCTGGCATGGTCCCAGTGCTTCCCATTATCTTATTTCTTGCTGTAGTTACAGTTTTGCCACATTTTAAGTGCTGTGCCTGGCTGTGCAAGGGTCTTAGGAGTCCAGGACCACATAAGACCCTGCCAGTCGGGGCCCTTCTAGGGTGCCTTAGGCTTAGGAGTCCCTCTGAACTTTCTTAGTGAGTAGCCCTGCTCTTGCTGTTCCCTGGCACTGAGGTGGCGGGGGAAAAAAGCTCCTTCTTTAAGTGACTAAATGTCTATCATGGGTAATACATTCACTGTTGTGCTCGAAAGTGCAGTATAATGGGTGGTTGTTTCATATTTATCAGCACACTGCTTCTCCAGGAAAGGTTGTGCTGAGGACTGAACCTTCAAGGGGTCAACCATGCAACAGATTACTGCAGGGCATCCATCTAGGTCGGAGACACCGGATGCTGGATGTGGCTGTTGGCAATGATGGCTGACAACCGTCAGCCTGATTATTCAAAACAGAAACCCCCGTTCCCTGGGAGGCCAACACAATTGCAAGATGGAGGTTGATGACATGGGTAATAAAATAAATGGGGAATTTCTCTTTTCCTGGTAAGAATACTCGCTACCCCCATAAAGACAACTCAGAAAGAAAATGAGCAAGGATCTAGAGATGTCCCGACACCTTTAAACTTTCAGCTTTTGAAAAATTCTTTGGTTCTGCTATGCATCTTTTCAAATATCCCAGTAACATTTACAGAAGTAAATCTATCCTCGTTCTTCAGCAACGCTTCTTACTAGAGCTGCCTGTCACCATTTCAAGTGACTGAGAGAATGATGGAGAATGTAGCTGGTAGCACACACTTGTCAAGCAGAAATCAACCAAACCCAACCTGCAGGATTATCTGGGAGCAGTGATAACTGTAGGGAGAGATTTTTGACCTCTGCAAGTGATTAGTTTTGCATATCCACATGTGTATGGCTTGAATAGAAGCACAGCAGTTTGTTATTTTCTGTTCTATAGCTTGCAGCTGCATGTATAAACACTTTAAATTTGAAATCCTCCCAAATCTGTGAAATCCCCAGTGATGTAGGTCTTATATCCTGGCAGGAGTTCAGCTCCACATCTCCAAATGAGTGTTGATGAGGTATGCACACTCATCAAATATTTTCTGTATTTCCATTCTTCTGGGGTGCAGATGCCAGTGAAAGAAGCCACAATGCTGGGCCAGAGCAAATACCGGAGTTTCTGCCCTTGAGCCACTGTAGCTTTACCATCTGGGAAACAATTGATTGCATCCATTTTAAAAATCAGCTGCTGTGTTATTAACTTTTTAAAAACCGTTATTTCTTGGTGAAAGCAGTGATCTAAACATTAGCACAAATTGGTGCACGCCTTGCAGCACTTAGAGCGCAGCCAAAGCCAGGGGTGGAATTTTCTGTGGAGGCCACCAATGAGCCTCAGCTGAGGCAGATTCTCAGAGTGTGGATGTAATGCTCAGCCGCCAGTTGCACATATTTTGATATTTTAGGCCATCTTCAAGTACTTATGTTGAATATTTCAGAATCAGAAACAGAGATGGTTTTCAGTGCTTGGTTTCTGAAAATCCCAGAGTCCCAGGGAGCTGTAAGTGATGTGATCCTTTGAAATTGACCTCACTGCTGTCTGGTGAATTATCTAAGATTATAAGAGCTTACTGGTAGGCTCATATTGGAAAAAATATTGCCAATAGTCAAAATGAAAAAATCTGCACATACAGTATTGGCATAACTTGGGTAATGCCCAGTGAGTAAGATTGGCAGGGTCTGAGAACCAGGTGACAAAAGTTTTTTTTAATCCTATTTCTCCTTATGCCAGCAAACAGCCCAATGTAGTTCTAGTTCTACTCCTCAGCATGCTGCATTGGATTTTATCTGGTGTTATTAGAGCAGTCAGTTTTTGTGCAAGTATTTCCATACATGAAGTTAAGCAGAGAAGATAAAAGAGATAGAGAAATCAAATGACTATGCTCTTAGATTTTTTTCCCTTTTATGACTTACAGCAGAGCATACAAAGCTTATGCAGGAGGCTGATACTCAAGCAGAAGAGGTTCACATATAATTAGTGACTGAAAATCCCACTTTTTTAGCTTACTTGGGAAAAGCCACTAGTTTAGGTAAAATGCACGTTCCGCCACAGTCCATTTTCACTGGATCCTATGCTCCAACCATTTTGTTACAGAGTCCAAAAGCCACAGGAACCTATCAGGTATCCTTTCAAGCTTCTGAATGATCTACAAGTATTTCAGTCAGTCTTGTGTAGATTCCTGGTACAAAATTAGATCCCTCAATTAAAGAAAGAATGTGCAGTTCAATATCCCAATTTGTAGCTGATTTTATAAAAGTATATCAGGTAAAATATTTCAGATACATTCATTAAAATGTTTTGGAAATGAAGAGAAGATTTTCAAAAGCTCAAGAAGCCATTTGGTCCCCAGCTGCTATGAACATCAAATTCCCATTTTGAAACGCCTCCTCTAACTGATTGTAAATGATGCACTTTTTTCCTAAACACATTTTCTGAAACCAGATGCTACTTCAGATCAATAGTCTGACAGCCTTTCAGGTGCTAAACTAATGGGATATGGTGTTCAGCCTCAGCTGAGTGTCACCTAACTGATAATTTGTCAACCAACAATGTTCTTGTCAAATCGTGAAACAGCTGCTTCATGTGCTTTTTCCTGGGGTATGTGAAACTTGAGGCATGCACATACAATATCCAATTTCAAAAGGCGCAGTGGAGGACCAGTTATCACTTCAGCGTGCACAGATAGGTCAGGATTTGGTGCCCATGTGGTTGTCACTGACTGTAGTCCATCTCAGTGTCCATGACCCACCTGTGCCAGGCATCGTACAATCACGGAGTGAAAACAAGGAACATGAGGAAACAGCGAGACAAGTAGAAAGCATCAGATAGACCAGTACTGATTCATAGTACATGTCTGGTAGAGCCCAGGTGTAGGTAACACTCTGGCCCAGATCTTCTCATCTTCTCTTTGAATCTCATTAAAGCTACAAAGCATCGACAACTATGAACTTTATCTATGCAATTAAATGGGGCTTATGCTGCTTTCTGTGACTGGTACTTTAAGGGCACGTTAGGTTCGTTAAGACTGCTTTGAGTAGGACCCTTAGTGGTGTCATGGTCAATTTTAAGGGTCAGAGGAGGAACCATTGTGGGATTTGTGTTCAGCTATAAACTTCTGAAGTGATTGCAAATTTGGGGGTGACATTGCCTATTGGTTTAAATATGAAAAAAAAAAAAGCCTGCCTTTGTTTTTATTACTCCTTAATGTAACTAAATAGTTACACTGGAAATATCATTAAAATGGATTAAAAAGAATTGTTACCCATAAAAGAAGTTTCATCATTGGATTCTGTTTTCTCCATGGAAAAGAGTAGGTTTTTAATGTAATTAAATGTCAAAGCTCTGCAGATGAAATTGTTGTTCTTTTTAAAAGAAAAAGTGAATTAAATAGAAGACACTCCCTTGATTAGCTTTTCTCCCTTTTGGATGACTGCTGCTCCACCTCTGTGAACAGGGCTGGTGAGTGGAAAAATTACACAAGAAACCAAGAAATGAAAGAAATTAAAAGCACTCTAAAATTGCTGGCTCCGTCTCCTGTTCAGCAAATATCATTTTCATAAATAGAAAGGATGACCACGGTATTCTGGAACTGCCTTGCCATGCAAAAGGTGATTCAGAAATGAAGGAGGTCCAGAAGAACAATAGGGGTGGTGAAGAGAGAGGGAGGATTCCAGACTTAAGAACACTGGAAAATTTGCATCAAACCTGAACTTCATTAAAGTTTCCCGAGTTTCTGTCCTAAAATTTGGAAATATCAAAAGTGTACAATTTCTCCAGTGGTTTAACACTTGACGTTTTGCAGCCTGGGGAGAGGTGATAGAGCAGCTCAATTCAGAGTTAGCTCCAGAGAGCTCCTGCATGTTAGGCACAAATGCTGCCGAGTGCTGTAATAAAGCCAACAGTTTTACGCCTCCAAGAGATTGACCTCATTACAAGGGCTTAGGGAGCAAAGTATTTTAGGACTGGGAAAATCTTTATCAGCCAACTATACTGGGAAATGTTTGGGTCTGAGTGGAGTGTAACATACATTCCTGCATAGGTAAAAATGATAATTGCTCATCCGGCTGTGCTTCAGAACCCTGTGTGTACTGCTGTGTGTGGTATGCGATGTGTGTGAACATCTGGCACTAGCAGATAGTATTTTGATGAACAGTTGGTTTTCACCCGCCAAACTGGGGTGCAAACACAGGGGCCTCCTGAATGCCCAGTTTTGAGAGTTCAAAATGGCTCAGATGGCTGAGATGGCCTAACGTTGATTATTGCCAGCGCACTGGGATAAAAGGAGGAGTATTGATCATGTTGATATAATTCCAGGAGATACCTGCAGAAATTTTTCTGAATTTCCTGGGTTTCTCTTTCTCTTCTGTTCAGTTCTGATGCTGAATGTGAATTTTCAAAGGAAGATATTTTTTAGAGATTTCTATTTTGGGAGTGTTTCACAATGAGTGCATGACATATCTTTGCAATGTCATCATTCGGCACTTTACAGCATTGAGTTCATTCCGTGAAAGTTGTAATTCACCATAAAGTTAGGGAAAAGACCATAAACCATTGCTGGAATTGTAGAAAAATTGCAAAGTCTAACTCACCTAGCAGAAGCTTGGAAATTTCAGTAAGCTGAGGCTCAGATTTGATTCAAATATTCCAGATTCACTGAGTTGTGATAGTTTTCCTTAAATGACCTTCCTGATCTCATTTAATAAAAATACCTTAAACTCAAGGCTGATTAAGTCTGTGATATTTCAGAAACTTTGCAGGGAGTAAGGGGGGTTGTTTGCACTTCCCTGAACTCTTTTGGTAGTATTGAAAAAGATACAGGTTTTCTCACAGTATTGTCTAGAAGAGTCCAGGTATGGTAGTGCCTATTGCTCTTGTTATGGATTAGACAGTGTCTGATATGATGGAGCCCTAAACACACCTGTTTAGTAAAAGGCTGAGTTTTAAGACCTACATCACATGAAACCTGCATCTCCAAACAAATACGTAAATAATTGGCTGTTGTTATCCTCCTGTGGACTGATTTTCTTTGGACCAGAAATTCTAATTGAAGATTAAAGAAACTCTACCCCGCAATAGTTCCCTATATTTCTGAGCTCTGGGTAAAAATCCATTAAGCCAAAAGTCATACCTTATGGTAATAAAACATAAACCAGGCTGAGAGAGTTGGAGCTGTTCAGCCTGGAGAAGAGAAGGCTCCGCGGTGACCTTATAGCAGCCTTCCAGTAACTGAAGGGGGCCTACAGGAAGGATGGAGAGGGACTTTTCACAAGGGTCTGTAGTGATAGGACAAGGGGGAATGGCTATAAACTACAAGAGGACAGATTTAGATTAGATGTTAGGAAGAAATTCTTCACCATGAGGGTGGTGAAACACTGGAACAGGTTGCCCAGAGAAGCTGTGGCTGCCCGCTCCCTGGCAGTGTTCAAGGCCAGGTTGGATGGGGCTTTGGGCAACTTGGTCTAGTGGAAGATGTCCCTGCTGATGGCAGGGGGGTTGGAACCAGATGATGTTTAAGATCCCTTCCAACCCAAACCATTCTATGATTCTATGATTTTTTTTTGTCCTTGAAAACTTCGAAGAAATCAAGACTGCACAAAAGTCATAAGAAGACTGGAAGAAGTGGCATTCAAATTAAAACAAAGGTTTGGATTCTGGTGAGAGGAAACACTGAGATAGTTGCTTCAGAAGAAAAAGCTCCTGAAAACTAAAACCCCAAGCCCAGAACCTCCCAAGGAGAAACAGCTGGTTTTGGCCTAGTATGTATTTTATCAGTTCTTAAAATACCAGTTTCATTGCTCTAGACTCATAAAACAATGAAGAACATCTTTCATATTAGCAGATGAATACATTGCTATCAATAGGCAACTCCAGTCACAGTACTGATTAACTGTACATCAGAAATTGTTTTCAGTTCTCTTGTATTGACATCGCGTAACATCAGGTTCTGACTTCTCAAGAGTGTGAATGAGGTAGTGTTGAATTAAAGCTTCTGACCCAAGTTAGTCCATGCATAACAAAATGTTTCCATCCATGCTAGGAATCACATGGATCATATTTCAGGACTGATCCTATGGATTAAGGTAAAGCAATGGAACTTGAAACCATATTTCCTTGCATAAAGAAGATTTCTCACCAATTCCCACAATATGAATAAACTTAAAATGTGCTGAAAATGGGCTTGGCACTATGGACACTGTCTGGTAAGACTGTCCTTCCCTTCAGCTGTCTATAGACTGACTGAGGGAAGGCAGATAGCAGAGGAAACTTCAACACATTACAAAAACTCAGCTGCACATCTTGCAATGAATGACGACTGTTTTATTTTAGGAGTCCCGATGTCTATTGATCATAGCAGTGACCCATTACTTAGAACTGATAAACTGAAATCATAAACTAACATTACAGGATTTCTTTCTTCCTTCCTGACTCATACGAAGGGTCATCACTTACCTCGAAAAACAGCGTCTTTGCCTCATAGCACATTGAG
>Ga0065711_1000228_pt1 | contig 80489 bp, 47 predicted proteins | sample Hoacrofraction12_FD_59098 | JGI IMG/M metagenome (GOLD analysis project Ga0065711, IMG submission 59098) | Hoatzin crop microbial communities from Cojedes, Venezuela - Epithelial fraction 12 v2 (version 2) | ecosystem: Host-associated > Birds > Digestive system > Esophagus > Crop | place...
CCTTTTTGAAAAGGGGCACAATGTTTCCCTTTTTCCAGTCACTGGGGACTTCCCCTGACTGCCATGACTTTTCAAATATTACGGAGAGTGGCTTGGCATTGAGGATTGAGGTGAGGTTTTAGAGAGGCATAAATACAGTAGTAGATTACTGAAGTGAATGCTGCTGTTAAGCAGAAAGGTTTCCACTTTCTTTTGAATCACTGCAACTAATCCTTGCATACATTGTGGGCTCTTTTTTGCAAATTATATCACTTTGGAGAGGGACGAACACCTTGAAAAGCAAAATCCTCTAATAAGGCAACAAGAAGGATTTGAGTCTCTAATCAAGCTCATGCTGAATTAATGTTGCATTTTCAAATGCTGCTTGATGACATGGGGGATGGCACAGCCATGTCATTCTTGCATTGTGTGAACTGAATTCTGAGGTCCTAAGAGGTTCTTAGAGATGGCATCTATCTCACTCAAATCTAAGTGCCTGTCAAATTAAAAAAAAAAGAGAGTAATAATACTTACACATGGTCTCTATAGAGTGCTCATCATACACAGTTCCAAAAGCACTTTAAGAAAGGAGGCCAGTATCATTATTCACACTTTGCAAATTGGAAAACTGAGGCAGGGGATGCAGTGTGATTTCCTACATCAGTCAGTAGGTCTGTAAAAGACTCAGGAGCAGCTACAATGTCCCATGAATTCTAATACTGCCCTGTCATCTATACCATCTTGTTTCTTCTCTGAATGTTCCTTGAGAATAAGCTGTCCTGGAGAGAAACTCTTGAAGTGGGCCACTTGACTTCTTTGAGAAACCTTAAGAAGTCTGAATTTGAGAATTTTTTAATCCGGTGCCTCTCTGGTATTGAATCCTTCATGTCCTTCCCAAAGTGTATGTATGTGGAGCCTTTGCAGAAGCCATAGATAATCTGGAACACAGTATTATTAGGAGGTAGGCAGCATGCTGATTTATTTCCTTTGCATTCAAGTCATATACTGTGGTCTTTGTTATTTCAATAGCTGCTAGCCGCAAGGATCAGAATGAAGAGTGGGGGGAAGGCTGAGCCGGAGATGACAGAAGGAGAGCTAACATATTGGCACAAGGTCTTTGTAGTGGGTGCATTATCCTCCTGTGACAGGAGATTGTCTTCTCAAGGTATTTGTTCAAAGACAAGAAGATAAGTCCTGCTGAAACATGAAGTTTTAGATGATGTTGGTTATATGTGATTTTTGTCTATGTGTAATGAAATAAATGGTGATTAGGTGATTTGGGTTTTTTATTTTGATAAAAATATCTTTGGCCTCTTTCATATGCAATCTCTAGGATGTGCTGTTAACCTGTAAACAAACTGGACGTAGACAAGGCTATCTGGAAACCATGGGGGACAGAGATACTTTTCTTGTTCAGGTACATGTTGGGTGACTATTACAGTTAATGTGATAGTCATTATAATTACTCGCACTTGTTCTGGCCTTTTCATCCTGAGGCCCTAAGTCTTGATCAGAAGATAGGCGGTACCGTCATCCTTGTCAAACATTCATGGGAAAAGGTGGATGGAAATGTGTGACTCTTGGTGTGATTCAGAGTGTTGAGGCTGTTCATGGATGACGGTCTGTAGGAGGTGGCTCATGGTTTTTCAGAAGAATACCATCTTCCCCATGCAGAGCAGCTGCTTCACTGATGACTCCTACTGTTTGAACACATGGAACACAGCAGCAGTGGCTACACATGAATGTATGTATCTGTATATAAGGCAAAGAGTAGATTGGAACTAATTTTGGAAATTCCTTCCCTTTTTGATCAGCAATGCATTAACTTCAGAGATAAACCACTCTTTAACAAGCTGAAAAACTGATTTGGTTACATCTGGTAGGAGCCTGAATATAGAAACACAATAGTGAGAATGAGTTGCAGGTATACGTTGTACGCCTATTAACTCACATTCTTGGTTTTGGTCTTTTTTATTATCAGCTTTAGAACTATTTTATTTTAGTACAGTAAGTTTGAGAAAAAATTTATCATTTAACGTAAAACTTTGCCTTGTAAGATAATCTTTGCATAACTGCTGTCCAGGGCTAATTTATTTTGGTTATTCAAATTTACTCCAATGACATGTTCAAGGAGTAACCCTAGTATTAACACTCTTGTGCAGTATATGCAAGCAAATCTTAATAAACAGATTATTGAGGAGTTTAATATGAAAATGATATTTTTACTTGTAATTAATTTATCTATATTAAAACTTTCCTGAATTGTCAAAAGTTATCAGTATTTTTGCATAAATTACTGCTGACCTGAGGAATTATTTATGCACTTACTGAAGTCCATCCTGTTTGTCTTAGAAGTGAGAGAACCTTCTTAATATCTGATTCAGGGCAATAGCTTATTGGAAGAATATGCAGTGTAACTTCATTCCCTTGTAGCCTACATACAGCTATCATAGGGTGCGAAAGTTCTTAATGAAATTCTCTGAGTACATGGTGAGTTAACCCACTCTGAGCTTGTGTTATTACATTGCTCTCAGTACCGTAACTACTACCAGCCATTGCTGTTGTAGACACACACTGCAGAACAGCATTGATTTCCTTTCGCCATATTCCTGTTGGTGGCAAGATGCTGTTTCTAATAGTCTGAATGGTGTTCACTTGCTTTAAAGAGATGTCCTTCTGGCAGTACTGTTGGCAGGCCACAAGCAGGTTCTTGTGGAAGTTTTTTGTTGGATAGGTTACTTAGCGTGCCTCCAGTACTGCAGAAGTAATGGCTGTATTTTACTGGTTTTTAACCAAAGTAAAATTCCTGTTAAACAAGATTATAGCTTAATTAAGATGCAAAGAATTTGATCTAGTATAAATTTCAGTAACATTTCTAGTTTCATTTTTTCCCCAATTTTCCTGTGCTATCACCTTCTGTTTGGAAAAAGATAGCTAAAGAGTATAAGCAAAGCGAAGGACTTAGATGAATATATGTCCTGGTAACCAACTGAAAACTCAATTTTCCATTGAGACTGAAACTTTGTTTGAACTCTCCGCTAATGCTAAATCCATGGTTATGAAACTGTTCCACAACACTGTGGGAGTGAATGGGGCAGGTATTTTTTTGAGATATTGCTTGTAATTACTGGCAAAGATAGGGATATTAGTAACAATATTCAGGAGATTTATGGCTTGTTTGCTGGTGCATAGGAGAGTAAGTGCAGATCACTGAGGGTTCTGTTGTAAGGTCTACGAATTAAAGTTGTTACTCATAATTTGTTATTCTCCAGGTGCTTCTAGTGTACATTTAGCTGGAGAGAAAATGTAGACAGGCAGAGTAGGGAGGAATAAACTTGAAAGAATAAGACTTGCTTCATATAATTACCATCTTCACCCTGTCCCTGAAAACAAATAGAGAATCCTATTGTTATTTAAATACTTCATTGCTATCTTGTTTTAAAAATTGGAGACCTATTCGTTAAAACAGAAAAACCACAGCAGCCCTCTTGCCCAGCTCCTGTGTCTTCACCATTGAGGTCCTGTGGAGATTTTGGAAGACAGGAAAAGCGACAACAAAGTCCAGAAAGAGTTCAAATAGAGCTACCAGCTTAGTGGGATCAACTGCTTCTATTTTTGCAAGTATTTATATACATTTTTCATAAGTGGTGCTCCTTGGGTCTAGTGCGCAGGTCACATCTAGTGAGCTTCCACATGCATTTCTAAAATTTGATAAGAAGAAAGAGATAGCACTAGTGTTATATACTTTTGTTTGTTAAGTCCTAGTATATTCTTCTCATTGATTGTATCTATACTGATATAGATGTATGTATTTAGAGAGAGAGAAAATTATACAGTGTTTCTCAAAAGAGGAGAAAGAAAATGTCTGTAATTTGGTTTAAACTGAGTTAAGGTGAACTTGATTATCAGAATACATAATTTAATACTCTATCATGTAGACCTTATATTAACAGCACATCAGCTTCACTCCAGTACATCGTTCATTCCACAGATTTTAAACAAGTAATAGTTTAATAATTGAAAGAAGATGTTTCCTGTGCATCTTCTTCTTTCAGTGTCTCCAAATTAGCTTCTAAACTCCTGCCCTTGTATTACATGGTGCAAATGCTGCAGAAAATAACTTCATCCACACATAGATGTTTTGGCTGGCTGATTTTGTAGGTAATCAAGATTTAATTGGGTAACAGAATTGTTAAGTTACAGACTGCCTAAGCGGATTGAAGCTCAACATTTTTTAAATTTTCATTAATGTTCGTAAAATGATGATATAACTTTTTATGGGCTTGCAGTAATTTGCTTTGCATTTATTTATTAGTTATTAATTCTTAAAATTCTAAAACAAAAGTAACAGAAAGGGTCCCCTCTGATCATTGTAGATACTTAAGACATGTATCTGAAAATGTAATAAATCTCTGCCAAAAGTAGCATCCTTTTAAAATGAGAGGAAATCATTGGTTAGATCAAAAAATAAACCAAAACACTTATTTTCTGTTTCAGAAAGATTCCCAACTGTCCCAACTGTAGCAACTCTTCTCATAATTCAAATCTTGTATCAAGTCCTGATGCACAAAGGAAAGGAGTGGCTTTCAGTTGTATTGAGGAACTCATTCAAAAGAGAACTTGAGAGCCATTGCTAATTAATGCCAAAGAACAGAGTTCATCTCCTGAACTCCAGGCACTTAGGAGTCAGACAACCAGAAGAACTGAGATTTGGTTCCCCAGCTGGTGGCTGGAGTAAGACTCCTCCAGAGCGACTCACCTTGTATGTTATTTAGCACAATACAATCACAGAAGTGTTGACATCACTTCTTGATTTAGCCTTGACATTTAAAAATGAGGTTTCTCACCATCACAGTAGTGAGATTAATTTTGCAGACTTGTTAATACACTAAAAAAGAAAATAGCTAGCTTTATTATTAAAAAGTATTCCTGAGCATCACATACACATCCTTTATCTTTATATTTGTTGCCTTCCCGTTTTTATTCTTGCACTATCTTTCTTTAGGTAGTAGTCTGATAATTTTTATGCATGTGCTCATTGTAGGTTTGAAGGTATTTCAGATGTGGCTGCTCACATGCCTGCAATAGATTCTTGTGTTTCCTGGACCTTTAAGGGCTCAGGTTGTGATGACAGTAGTGTATTTTCTTACAGTGTTATGTTTGGATATCTAAAACTATGTAGATAGCTGCCTTCCACCAAATCTAATGGAAATTAGCTACCTTAACAACCTTTGAACATCTGCACCTTTGATTATTAGGGGTTGAAGCAATGCTTCCTCTATTTAAGAATGGAACAGTATGCCAACTTATGGTTGCGTTTTAGCAGCAGTAATAATACTACCTGCACTCACTGTTGCTATTTTTATGTGTATATAGAACCTTCTTTGTTTTATGTTATTACTCCTGGATTTGTTCAGTCTGGAGAAGAGAAGGCCTGGGGCGACCTAATAGCAGCATTATACAGAGAGGAAATGATCAAGAAGGTGGAGCCAGGTTCTTAATGGTGGTGCATGGTGGCAGGGCAAGAGACAGTGGATGCAAGTCTAAAGAAGAGAAGAGAGGTTGAAACTGGATACAAGGAAAAACTTTTTTCCTGAGAGGGCAGTGAGGCAGTGGAGCAGGTTGCCCAACAAGGCTCTGCTGTCTCTGTCCTGGAAGGATTTCAAGACCTGGCTGCACAGAGCTGTGAGCAACCTGGTCTGCCCTCAGTAGAAATCCTGCTTTTGACTTCATGAGGTCCCTTACAACTGAATTTTTGTATGATGCTATCAGCCTACCATTTTAATCACAGCAGTTTTAAAGTACTGCTACTGGATCAGCTAAAAACGGCTATTGCATTCAGGTAGTGAATGAATTAGTCTAATCAAGCAGTTCTGTATGAACTGCAGAATCAAACCCTTCCTTGATACGCTAAATACGTTTCTTTATAACTTCTAAATCATTGTAGTGATGCCACATATAACAGCGTGCAGGTACTTGAATATATTTGCTGGAAGGACGGGTTGATTTTGTTTTTGCTGTCTAGCTGTTAATATAAAGAGGTTGGCAATGCCTTCATAAACTGTAAGAGAGTGAAGCTTAGGATTTCAGGGTTTTAGCTGTTAATAAATTTTTCAGTTTCTGACAGCCAGCAGATTTTTTTCGAAAAGCAGAACCTAGTCAATATGGTTTTCCAAATGAGGCGTCTAACACCTGAGATGTATTGTACTACAACATGTTTTCCACACTGGGTTTTCTTGAAATCACACATTGTGGCAAAAGCCAGATATACCTTCCTTCCACAGTATAAACCAGTGTGTGTTTGTATTATACCTTGAAAAAAATCTATCAATTCAAAGAATCTTATCAGAAAGTGCCTGGTTTTGCTTTAGATTAAAATAAAGAGAGAGAGAGAAAGAGAGAGAGAAGCTACGGCTTTCAGATTTTTTTTAAAAGACAGATTTCAACAGCTGCAGAGAGTAATTATTATAAAGACTGTAGTCCCAATTGTTTTGAGTTGATGTTGTAGCCATACTGTAGCAGATACTAAGCAGATGCAGGCTGAAGCACACAACTTGAAACATATGGCAAGATAAAATCTGAGAGCTATGCTAGCTAGCTACCATGAAGATTTTGTGAGGGAAAAGAACCTTAAATCAACATAGACTTTTAAGGAAGGACAGAAAAAACATTATAGGATAGAAATGATGATACATCTCTATCACTTCTGCATCTGTGGCTGAAATCACTGGAAATAGGTGTTGCTGTGTTTTATTCTAATTGAGGGAAGTTAAAGATAATTTTTTCATGACTTCCAAATAACACTCATAATCTCAAAGCTCAATTATGGCACGTTCTATTATTTCAAAGTCTTTCTTACTGTAGTGATATTCCCAAGAAGGCAGAATAAAATTTTAGATAGTAGCAACAAGAAAATAGATTTCAACTGGAATAGATCTTATTAGCTGAGTAAACGCTGAGAAAATTTCTGCCTTTGGAAATTGTTTAGGTGATTTCCACTTGAAGTGTGATGTAAATAATGTAGCACCTGCCTTTTTCCCTGACAGACACATTTAGTTTTAATTTCTGTGGTAGAATATATTACCAAAATGTAAGCATTGTTTATTTCATTTGAAGTATTCCAGGGCAGAAACAGTTATATGCATCTTAGAAGGCTTGTAAAAAATTATATTTTATAAACAACATATATTTTAACATTGATGATTATCATGCCTTAAAACTGAGACCATTCCTTTCCCTTGCATATACATGTATACACCCCCAAAATGCACACACATTAAATATATGCACATTTGTTGTCTGTACTTGTCTGCCTACTGTCTTGGTTTTCCATTGGCAACTACTTAGTACTCTGTTCTGCTAACTGTCATTATTTCATTATTACCCTGGTTTTCCATCTTTCACTCTTCCAGCACCCAACTTCCCCAAGGTGCTTAGTCATATTGAAGCAGGTCTGACGAGCAGCAGTGGACATCACAGAACTACCTTAACCTGTGGGTGACACTTTGCTGTAAAAGATGCAGTTATGTTTTCTTCCATATATTTTGCTGAATCTATTCCTTGTTTCAATAAAATACTTGCATGTATAAAGTAAGTGCTGAGAAAATGGATGCTCTCATGTACAGTACAATATTTTTTTCTGTTTTGATACTCTTTATGTATCACACTGATGCTCGTAGAGTTGTGTGGTTTGTGTAGAGTGTGGTTTGCAGCAACGTCTTCCTTTTGCATTTGAGCTTTTAAGATCTTACTTTTCTGGTTAATGTTTATGACACATGAGTGGACAAGATCTTATAATGCAATGTACTGTCCATGTCTGCATATATTAAGTGCCTGAATGCATCTTCTTTTTACCGCAACAATTCTTATGGAAAAAAATCAGTTTGCTATCCATTGACCTGCTATCTGTTGCCCTTTTCAGAAACTCACCCTCAACAGGTAGAAAGGTATGGCTGTATACATCTGAAACACGTGTTCACATCTTCAGAGATGAGAAACAGCATGCGTCATCACCAGCAGATATTTCATATTGGCAAAGAATGATTTTATGTCAGGTTGGAAGCTGCTAGATGCTGTGAATAGCAACACTGGCTCCAGCTATCCCTTCAGAACAGAAAAAAAATGAAATAGGAGATGCATACACACCATGTCAGAAACACTTACAACATTCTGGGTATGCATGTAATTGAAGTGAAAGGCACCTCACACCTGCTGTTCAGTTGAGAGATAGACCACGAGATAACTATGACATGGCAGAACGTGATAGCGTGTTTAAAGCCTTTACTTCAAAATATTATAGTCCATATTGCTTACTCTGTAAACCCCTTGACAGCAGGGAACGTGATTTGACTGAGGCAATATATAATCTTTGACTTAGGTGAAATGTCTGGCTTTTTAAGAAAATGTAGTCAAGGATTTGGATGAATCACTCAGATGTTGTCTTAAGACTTTTTTTTTAATCTGAACAGGAAGAAAAAAGTGCTTTCAAAAATCCCATGATGAGCTACAAAGAGATGGTCTTTGCAAATGTAGGTAGGAAAACTGGTGAGGATTGCCCTCTGCTTGACTGGCTCCAGAGAGGGGAGTTTCAGATAAATAAATGTAGGTGCACTGTCATTAGTAATATGATTTTTGTAACTATTATACTTAGTGCATCCATAATAATAATTTTTGCAGTTACTAATAGATGTATTACTCTAGATATATTTACCAAGAGATCCTATTTGTTATGAATTTAACTACTGTACAGTTTTATGGGAGGAATAAATCTTGTAAAAGAGATGAAAGGGCAGCTGGGGAAAAGTGAAATGAATATAGATGTTTTTTCTTCATAGTTTGACCCAGGCTACCTCATCCATGGAATTTACAGAGGCTACAGGTGTCACGTCTCACTAAGAGTTCAATTCCAACTGTCACAGAAGGCTAGATCACGTCTTTCATGAAACCGCAGTCCTATGTACGGTATTGCTGTGGTTGGGAGCTTACTACATGGTGTTCCAGGGCGGAAAGCTGAATCCAAGCACTTCCTATTTTTCATTGCTTGCAGTGTGCATCTGTCTATGAATTGGGAGATTTTACGTGTGTCTGAATAATACATTTCTATGCTCTTTTGCAATTCTACTTTTGGTGTAACTGCAGTATTAAAGAAAGTGCATTGGACCAAGGATTAGTGCCCCGTCCTGCACAATTAACATAACAGACGTATCCACACCTGATTCACAGTGTGCAAGTGAGTGGGCTGAGTCCCACTGACTTCAGTGGATGCTTAAATCAGGCTCAGGGAAGTAATAGTAACTGTATTTGCGCACAATTGAAAGCAGCATGCCATAGTCAGTGAAATCCTTTTAGTTAACAAATGCATACACAAAATGCACAAGTGTTTGAAATTAAGAGCGGTGTTTACTTCTGCCCCTGCCCCTGAAAGTCTTGCTTTCTTGATGTCTTAGAGAAACATGTCAATCAATTGAAAATTAAATTTATAAGTCTTATAGGAGAGGTCATTTTAAGAAATGCATGCATTTTACACATATTTTAAGGTGATCATGATTTTTTCATTTACATGGATAGGTAATTTCTGTGTTATTTGTGTCCTTGTTTTCGGTGATGGTGAGGACAGTACAGCATTGTAGCTCAGACCTCATTTTCGGCAAGAAGTTCAAGCATGGCATATTAAATCTAGTCATGTAATCAGCATGCTCTGCAATATTACTACTTTAGGGACAGTGAAGTTTATACATCAGCAAAAGTTAGTAGTAAAAAGCAGTGCATTTTTAAAAGGGAAACACTGTTTAGAAGAATAATGATTAAGTGAGATGGAAATGATGTTACTCTTAACAAAACAATTTACTGAAACGTTTTGAAAATGGAAATGCCAGCAGGCAATTTGTTTTGTTTTGAAATAGGCTCCAGCACTGCCTTCTGCTGCTGTGGTGGTAGGAAGAGGGAGGCATGTATACAAACACATACATATATACAGATAAATAAAGGTACACACACTCACACATCTACACATATGCTTATGTGTGCTTACATTTGTGCGTAATGCTTTCCTTTGTATCATTTATGTTCAGCTCTTTAAACCTGATGTCTGTTGTAGTAGCAACTCTGTCTTAGAGTCTCACAGCAATTGCAGAACAGAAGCAAGGCTATTCTTACAGAAATAATAAAAAGTTTTAAAACATGATATTAAAAGAGTTTCAGTAGTACTGAATTTAGCTTGACAGAGCCTCTTACAAGCTCTTTTTGTTGCAAGTTGTACTGTAGGGGCTATTCCAGACTGTAGTCAATAAATTTAATAAATTCATTACTGAGGTAGGAAGAGGGAAGACGTGGAATGGAGAGTAGAGGACATATACAGCATAAAATCATAAGAGTTTCAGAGGAAAACTGTTGAGTCAGGTTTTCCAGCCTAGAAATTAGGATCCTGTAAGTTCACCATTGTGTGCTCTTCCCTTGCATATTTGGGCTAAATTCACTTCCTGCACAGAAATGGTAGTAAATACTATTTACCACCTATGTTGTGCTCTTGCTTATAGGCTTTGGACATGCTGAATTTGGCATGGCGCTGTGACTCAAAATATGTTCAGAGTATTTTGGAAAGAAAGCAAAACACATACAAAAATGCATTTGTTTGCAAAATGCACATGAAAAGGATCCCTGAATGTACCAAGGGTGTGTGGGGAGGCCCCTGACAGGGGAAGTGGAGGAATCAGTTGGGTTGGGGATGGCTCCTGTTCTTGCAGGAGCATTTGGCAACTGACCTTTTCTAGCTGTTGTCGAAACTCTTGTTCCTGCTCGTCTTCTCAAAGCTCAGATTTAGGTGCTCTCTGAGCATTTCTCAGTGCTAGTATTTTGGTGGTTTTGTGATGGATTGTGGGGTCTTGTTTGTAACCGTCTGAGCTAACACTTTTGGGGCTTATCCCCACATGTGGATATCTGAAAATAAGATTTCAGAAGCACACGAGCTAGGTGGAAGCAGGCTGGCCAAACATGCATCATAGGATTTCAGGCCCTAGGAAATATGAAAAATTTTGTGCTATCCTACCAGCATGTATGCATCTCCCTCAGCAGAGAACGTCACTCTGGAAAGGCTGCACTTCCTCACATATTCAGGAGAATCACTGCAGGTTAAACTTGATGTTATTCAGAGTACCCTAAAATCTCTATCTTCTTCTAATTGCTTGGGATATAGTAGTATATTGGTGAGTTAAGGCTAGAGACAGTGGTCCAAGTTTAATGTTGTTTGAATGGCAGGTACCAAAGTGGTGGGACCAGTACAAGAAGGAAAATGCTGCCTACCTGCTGTCCTGGCTTATGATCTACCAGGTAGAGAAATATCCAAAATCATCCCACCATGTTTCCTCTGACACTCAGTCAGACAAGACGTTCTACACCTTATTTAAGGAAAACTACATGAAGATAAGGTAATAGGGCATCTTGCAGAATATCTGTGCAGATCCTGCTGCCTTTGTGGCATGTAAGCAACTTACCAAAATACTTACTTTCACTATCAATCTTTACATCTTCAAAAAACTGGAAAAACATTAAATCTCATAACCCAACTTGGAACAAGAAGGGTATTTATTTTTCTTATAATCTCTTGCTTTTATGAGTGAAAATACTAAAGAAGATTGCAACCTTCCTTGCTCAAGCAATGTAACATGTCACTTCATATCTTTTCCTGTTGGAATCGATATAGGGCTGTTTGCAGAATAAGGAGCTAAGTAGCATGAATCCAGGTGGTGTAACTTGGTGCTGCTTGTTGCCTTGCCAGGAGCACAAAAGGAATCAATATCAGAGCCAAAATGGGAATTCAGATGTTACAGGTGATAGTTTCAGAAGTATTGATGTGGTATGTTTATTTTGCCCTTCCAGAGGTTTCATATGAGCCAATTCAGACAGAGAAATTAAGATAATATCTTTGGGTCTTATCCTATGCACCTTGCCCGCTCCTGGCTGAAACCCTCACCTCTGTACCTTGTCCTGTTTAATGCTAAGCTTCTGTATTTGTGATTCAAATGTTATTTATAGAGTCAATAGAGTATGTAATTCCTGGTAGTGCTGGCTGCTTTGTTGCTATGCCGTGCAATTGTCACATTTCATCCTTTGTCAGCAGCAGCTCAGAGAGGCAGTCCTTCCTACTTTTGGCAGTTAGTGAGTGACATCAAAGACCAGAAGATTAGGTACAAAATCAGGACACCAAGAATGGGTCCCTCCAGTGCTAGTTCCTCTGGAGTTTTCCTAGCTGACGCACACATGTCTTGGTTGCTTGGATTCACTCACAGCTTCAGCAGCTTGAGCTGTCTTCTGGACTAGAAGATTCCAGAGCCACATAGTCAGGATGAGGCTGCTTGTGACATAGTTCTCCTGAAATGAGGACATTATTTCTGGTTAGGAAGCCCACTGACAATGCTGTGCAAAGCATCTGTACAAGCTGAGGATTCTGCCTGCAGCATTTCAGTGATAGGAACAAATGTACCTCACCAAGAAATGACCCTTGGGACAACAGGAATCTGTCAGAACCTTCAAACACAGCTGTTACTGATGCAGACATCATATTTTGCCTCAGAAAGTAAAGTTCTTTATCAGTTTGTAGACAGCCCACTTACAGGAAAATTTAGAAGGTTATTCTAAGAAGTGAGCAATATTGATGCTGCACTCAAGGCAATAATTGGGTTCTGTACCAACTTGTTCTTTTATATTGCATTGAAACAGTGAAACACCCCATGTGATAGACTTTGGAGATATTTTTTGATTTATTTTTTCTCCTATTATTTTATCAGTACTGTTAGCATGGCTCTTTTGTCAAAGTATGGAATAGACCCTCATCTTTCACTTCTTTCAGTAGGTCTCTGATTTAAAATCGAAATAACACATGATGGGCTGAGAGGCATTTTTGGTAAATCCTATTATTATTCAAAAAAACTTAGTTATCTGCTGCCAGCACAAAGCAAATATTAAAAAGAAGTGGAGAGTAATCAGTATAAGAAGTCTTTCTTATAACATCCAATTAGAAGTATTTCTTATAATATCAAATTACATTTACATTGTAATTTAGATTACACATCATCCTGATAAAAGGGGTTGAATGTAAATTTCTTTTTTTCAGTGAGGAAACGGCTTCAGTGCATGTTGCACAAAGCGCAGAGAGATCTGAACTAGTTTTAAACTATCTCATCAGGGTAGACACATGTACTACCACAGTTGGATTGCTTTTATTCTAATTCACATATCTCTACATTATATGGAATTATTCTATAATGCCACTGAGTTATATACTTCATGCATGGACACCCCGTACAAGATGTATTTCCTATACTGTAATATTTTTCCCATCTGGACGCAAAGATTATTGCATAGATTTTGATATTTTCCACCAGATAATGACCAAAATTGTACTGTGAATCAGGAAATTAATACCAGACAAGTTTCATGAAAATACTTGGGAGTTTTTGCCAGTAGCGTCAGTAGAGCAGGGATTCCGTCCACTATGCTTTTTAGTAAAGATATCCCTCGGTAAACTGCAAGGGCAAGCATGGGCACGTCCAGTGGGAGTGCTGATCAAATCATACTACTCAAAAGGAAGAGGACAAATCTTGTTAGTCCTCTTAGACAATACACATCTTGCCTTGATTCCAGAAGGTCAGTGGAAAAGTCTTTTGCCCCAAGTTACAAGTGGATGCTAGAAACCTGGGAAGCCCCTTGAAGTCTTACCCTGGGCCAGCCACACAGATTATCCTCATTATTAAAATCCCTTCCTTCAAGTAATTTTGAGTATTAATAGAATAAGCTTTTCAAATAATTTTAATTTTTTTTCTCAGATAAAGTTATATCAAGTGTCATATTACTGTCAATGTTGAATGCTTTATTTGTTGTTCCAGCTACTCTAGCTAAATGTTTGACTACCAGCTTTCATTCTAAATTAAAGTTTGCGTTTTGCATGTTTTTCATGGTTTTCTTTGCAAACATCACCTGATGGTATTTTTAAATGGCAACGCCACAACATGAGACATTTCCCTTGTAGGGAAGCCCTTGTAGGGCTTTTAAGGCTCCCAGAGCCCTTTTTGGTGAGGTTTGAGCAGCTCTGTACATTTTCTGGTGCTTAACTTGCTTTTGAGATCTGAATGGATAACGCTGAGTAACATAAAAGGAGAGGGAGAAACAGGCTGGAGAGATTCTTCAAAGCACAGCTCTAAACAAAAGAAATATGGGGTCCTCATCCTGTCCGCTTCACATTCCTGTTGTAATGATTTCAGTTCCTTCTGGTTTCCTTATCTCAGAAAAGAGATAGCATTGCTTGCTTACTGCACACAAAGGCTGTGGGAATTAATTGATTTAGACATACAGGCTGCTTTTGAAAGCCTGGAGCATTATTAATATGAACCACTACCCGCCAAAGACATGACCAGCTAACCGCTGCACCCTCTGTGACAGTGCTTTACGGAACGACTGCAATTACTTCCAACCTGCAAAGGATTAAGGAGGACAAGCAGAGCTTTCTATTCAGCAAATTCATTTTCTGCTTTATCCACAAACTCTATCCGTCTTCTTGCTTTTGCTTACCAGCATTCAGTTTCTAGCCAAGGTGCCTGTGGGATCTGCCTGGCTAGCCTATGGTGAGACTTTAAGGGTCTTCCCGGGTTTTTAGTATCTGTTCGTAAGTTACCTGGGGCCAAAGACCTTTCCATGAGCCGTGTTGTCAGAGCAGGAATTCATGCTGCTATTTTTACTGTCTGTGGAGCAGTTGTATTTCCCTGGGGCTCCTGGAGGCATTTATCCATCTTAGGCTTCCTTCCATAAACCACTATTCAAGCACTGCTTTGGAAATGGCAGCTGGCCGTGGCAGGCGCCGATTCACTGTGCTTTAGTTATGACTGTTGCTTCACATTTGTAAGTAGCACTGTGCTGAGGGGTTTTTTTTTCCTAATTGCTTCCAGCTCACCCCTGCACAGCAAGAAAATATTTCTGCACCTTGTTGATCTTCTGGATTGTGCAGATATTGTGCCATTGGCTTCAGTACCATATTTTCTGTGCCTTCAAGGTATTTTAGTATTTTTTGCTTGTCTCTTTCCTTCTGCTTCAAAGCTCTGCAGTTATGCTTTGTTGGACAAGTCACATTCCAGGAAGAGTTGAAGTAAGAAATAAGTTGCTGGCAAAGATGTGTAACTTTTATATAAAGTAAGTGTACCAAGACAGCATGTTGCTTGAGCTTTCACATGCACATTTACTGTTAGCAGTAGTTAAAATAGTTTGGGATGGACTATTTAGAATGTTTATGTAATTGAATAGAAACATTTTGTAGGAGAAAAATAGTTTAATCAATGTTCTGAATGGAAAAAAAAACATTTTGTGTTTTTGTTTTGGGAACATTTTTGCTGTATTTTCTCTTAACGTTAACATTGTGATTCTCTATTGTTGTATGCACATTTTGTAGATTATTGTGTGTATGTATTTGATAAAAATTTGAACAAACTAAGTGGTTTGATAAGCTTGTGCTACTGTTCCATGAATGTATTTTTCATCTTTTACATTATCTTGGGTGGGGAAAAAAAATCACACGTTGTCATTCTTACAGTTCTCTGAAGGTAGAGCAGGAGAAGGAACCATGGTGTTATTTCTCATGGACTAGAAACCATAGTGCACCAGCATGTCTCCTGGAACACAGCTCTTGAAAAGTATTTTAGATTTCTCTCATTCGATTGAAATCTCTAGAAAATTCCTTCTCTTTTTTCCATTAACCAAGACTTTACAATTTCAGAACACCACAGTGTTCTGGAAAGGTATAGCAATATAAAAATGTGAAGATATTTTACTGAATAATAAAGTGGCTTGGGGACAGACTGATGTAACTTGGCCACCACTAGTCCAGCACTCCAGTACTCCATGACATTTAAGCTCCGATAATTTATATTTTTCTTTCCTGTAGTCCAAACTGAGAGGTGTTTCAGGGATTCAGTCATACTCTGTGTTGTACACCACAGATTTATATTCTTACCTGAAGCTCTTTATTTTCACTTGGTAAAGACTGGAGAAGGCATTTTAAAATGATGAAACTCAGTGTGGGCTTTTCTGGGGAAAATATTTCAATATTCTTTCACTTTTGTATATATAATATTAAAACTTGTCCAAAAATCAGGAGGAATAGGAAGCAGGAAACAATGTTCCAGCAAAATTGTTTTTATAATTGCCAGAAAATGTTTCAGTATGCAAGGGGAAGTAAAATGTTGTGACAAACTTCAGTTTTGCTTTATCCCCAAAAGGGCCATCTTAGGCTAGCCCCATATACAAATCTGGATGAGTTTAATCAGAGCTGAACTTTTGCCACATGCTAACTCAACAGGCATACTTCTGTTCATGATTACTTCTCTGTCACTGTAAACATGAACTACCTCAGTTTAATTTCCATACATAAAAATCAATTATCTCCGATTTTGTCTGCAATTCTACATAACGATTCAGTCCTTTTCAGAGGAATTTCAGGGATTTCATTCAAAATCAGATTATCCCTGTGGATTTTTGAATGGGGAGGAAGACATGGAAGTGTGATCTTTTGACTCTCCACAGACTTGTACAAAGAACTCAGTCATTTTGCAATTAAAATATTATGTTGAAATATTTGCAGACAGTATTACACTATTTTGATGAGACCTTTACTAAAATGTGCAGTGCATTTAAACTCTACTTAGATGTTTAACTGGATTTCAATATATTAATTCACTTGAAGCTCTTAATAAAATCTTAGAAATGTTGTTTCATTATTTTGTCACATTTAGGAATTTGTAATTAAAGATTTCTTCAAATTACTTTTTTTGACATTGTTAACACAGCTCTTGTTCTGTGAATAACAAGACAGATAAGGAAAAGATATTATATTGATTGCTTACATTCTGTTGCAATTAAATGCTCTATAGCATTTAGTTCAATCCCTTGTGCTTATGAAGAACTTCTAGTGAAGTTTAATACATATGTGCATTCAATTTTTTTGGGGGGTGTCCGCTGTGTTAAAATACAATATGTAGACTTTGAATCTTTTTTGAGAATGAGAATGCATTTTTTGGGGGGGACATTTTGTCTAAGATTTCAGGGTTTGATAATTGTTTTTAACCATTACATATTTTATAATAATAAATTAAATATAGCAGCTTTCACTTGGGAGTTTAGAAATGCTTCATGAATCTTCATTCTATTCACATCATTTGGTGGAAGTTACTATTTTCTCTGTTTTAACACGGGTCTGCAAGTGGCAGAACAACATGTGGTAGTAGATGCTGCTTCCACCTACTATTTTTACAGGTGCAGTCACCCTTAAATATTTCTTCTCCTTCAATCAGTTTCTGAGCTGGAATAGTTTTCCGTTCAGGAAATTATGACATTTCTCACATGGAAGTTGGTGACTAAGTCAATGACCACGCTTACTTTTGACGGCAGCAGGAGGCCATTTGAGTGGTTGGTTTTGTTGCCACTGCAGTTGGTGCGACTGAAAGTTAGGCGCTGAGGGGCCGGAGCCCAGCCTCCTTGCCCAGGCTCCTGGTGGCTGAGTGCTTTTGGCTGCCCCATGCCGGCTCTTCAGGAGCGGGGCAGCGCTGTCTGTCCATCTGATGAGACTGCTCATAGTGTACGAGGGCTTGCAGGACTCAGCCGGTGAATGGCAGGCATCTGCTTCGGCGCTTTGCTTCCCGTCTTGGTTTCATGGGCTGAATGGAGGTCAGGTGTTCTTAAACTGATAAAGGAGCTCTTGAGAGAGAAATTACTTGACTGTCCGTATGGTGAATGGCTGAAGAGAAATCAAGAAAAGCCAAGCTTCGTCTTGGCATCCAGTGAAAACACAATGTATGTTCTGTGCCAGACATCTGTGTTTGTTCCAAGGAAAGCCCCAGGAAAGAGGCTCTGGCCTTTCTCCACCTGGAAGCGGTGAAAAAGGCCTGAGAGCTCAGTTTGCTTTTTACTTAGTGTGTACCGTGTTATGTCCCAGGATACTGGAAGCTCTTAAAAGTGGAGCAGTGTGTTTCCATTCAGACCCTGAGCTTTGCTGATCACCAGGTGCACCGTGTAATTTCCAAACCACTATCCTAAAGGGTGCCCTGGCCAATATTTCTTTTAGTATTTCTTGCCTTCTGGCTGGAAATAGAGAGGGTATGTCCTCATGGCATTGCACTTTAGAACATTTACAGACATGCAATTATGGTATTCTCAAGAAAAGTGTAATGTTCTCAGACTATGCAATTAAAGGTTCTCAGTGAATTCTGCAATTACTTTAAAAATCTACAGCCCTTTGATGTGGTACATGTCATGGTCCATGTTCATTGGAATGTGGGTAAATATTTGCTTCCAATCCCTTTGTGCTTTGTTCTTTTAAAGGTGAAGAACACCTTCCTCTTCTTCTATAAAGAAGACCTCTGGGTTGTTTGCTTTGTTCATTTGCTTGCTTTTTTTGCAGTTAAAAAATCCAGATCTTGCCTATTCTGAAAGACTTCTTGACTGAGTGAGAACACAGTAAAATTCACATCACACATCATAGGATGTTCACTTTATACTTTGGTTTATTTTTGCCAGCCTCTTATAAAGAAGTAGATGAGAAATTATCTTTGATAAAGCATTCCTTTCTTCAGTTATCTCTTGTAGGAATTCCCAGTTCACATCTCTTTATCATCCAAATGATTCTTCTACTAGAAAGGTTTCAAGCTTATTTTTTTGTCTTTGTTAAATCACATTTTATTTCCCATTAATATGAATGGAACCTTGAGACCTGGCCCGTGTTTTGGCAGCCTGAGATGCTACAATGCCTCTGGACAAATCAGGAAAATACCATAAAGACGATTTATTTAACTGTTTTTAGGGCATCTATAATGGTTTGCTTAATCTTGAACATACAGAAACTGAAGTAAAGTTGTGCTTATAATATTCATGTTTCTAGAAGAGGAGGCAGATTATAATCAAATTATAACTGCCCTCAAGGAAAAAAAGGATCAGCCTGGTCTATGCAAAAAATGCTGGGGCAGAGGCAGGAGGAAACGAAGCAGATGATATTCCTAATATTTTTTTTGCATATGGCACTTCAGTAAATTCTGTTCAGCTCTACAGAAAGTGATAATTTTGAAAAGTGGGGAAGTTCCCCAGATTCCAGCTGGGCTCTTGCAGCCCCCCAGAGGAGTTCCAAACCAGGTTCAGGTGGAAGAAAAGACAGCTTAGCAATAGAAACAGCTGTAGCGTAGTGGACTTTTCCAGTTTTAATGTATCCTGTGTAAAACTACCAGGCTATTTCCCCAAACATCCTTAATAAAGTGAAAAGTGGATTTTTTCAGAAATAATTACATGGGCCCAGGTTCTGCTGAGTATATGTGTGTGGGTTATTGCATAAGAAATCAATGGCTGTGCTGCAGTCATGGGACTGCTTGGTGTATAAACACATGCACTTGTTTTCTGGAATTCAGGATTAAAATAGGAGACAGAGGGTGAGCAAAAAGGTGCCGGTGAGTAACTGTAACATGTTTTGATAGACGTTTAAAAGGTTGATTTGGAGGGGAGTTAAATGCGTAAGTTCAAATGAGCTTGTAATATCAAAGAAAACTCATGTGCTGTGCACAGCATGGAATTACCCATCTGCTGCTGGGTAGCCACTGCAGTGTGAGTCTTTAGTATGAAAGCCATAAGTTTGGTGGAGACAGCTGAAGGCCAGCTTGGGTCCAGGATGGCCATAACCTTACTCATTGGCGTTTGTCGACTTCTGTCTGCTGTCTCTGTGGCGTTGACATAAACATGGTTATGTCAAGCCACAAACATAACTCTGTACCAATATAGTTTAGTTCACTTATTTTAGCTCTGAGAATGGCTGGACACTGATAGCTGTAACAGACTAGCTCGTGGCACAGTCTTTTAAACACATTTTACAGTAATTTGAATATATTTATTTAAAGGCCATTTTTGGCTTGATACAATTTTAAGTCAGGTTAGAAGCTACTAGTTAACTAACTTAAAAACAAACAAACATAGAAAAAAATCACCTCCAAGATTTCCATGTTTGAATGACACACTTCCAGGATGTCTAGGCCAAATTCTTCAAATCTTCTGAACCTGTACTCCAGATATATGCATGGGCATCCCATCAGCATGCCCAAGAACTTGCGTGTCTAGCTACAGGTCTGGCACTGGTACAATGGGTATGTATGCCCCCATCTAAAACAGTGGCAAACATTTCTCCTCAGTTGCCTCAGTGCAAAAGTGGAATGGCTCTCTACCATCTTCAGTATCAAATCTAAAGTAGTGCAAAACAGATGGATGCAGTTTCAGAGCTTCATTTGAATGAGAATGCTTCTGTTTTGAGTGTAAAAGTGTTTTATTTGAATGAAAGCTGATATTTCATAGAAAAAATAAGGTTTTATTTTAAACAAAGTTATTATTAGAAATAATTATGTCAGAAATATTACCTTTGCCTGCATAGAGGCAAGTATATATATTTTAGTAATAAGTTTAAATTATGTCAGAAAGCGTATTTTTGTAATGATTATTAGGGGTTACGTGACAGTAGTTATTTCATTATTCATACTCAATATTAACAATTTATTAAACTATAATAAAAGTGCTCAGCTTCATCCATTGCAGACTGAAAGTTAGGACTGTGAAATGTTATCCTTGAAACCTATTAAAGGTGCAGAGTTAGGAGAATGTAAAAAAGAGGAGAAAGTAAAGATGGTATTTCTGAGAATCTGATGATAAAAGAAGACTATTCAGTAGACAGCATTTCTATTTTATGTTCTTTCCGATTCATTAAAGGTGGCAAGCTGGTTTTTATGCTATGGCTGAGCTTGTGCTGAAATACAGTGTGGAAAGGCAAGAAGAGTTCTCCAGATACAGTGAGACTTGGGTCTACATTTGGTCTTGACCTTGCCAGTTGCCAGCTTGGTGACACATCGCGTCTTTACACCTGTGCTGAGCTCAGGCTTTGGCTGATTTGTCTGTTTTGACTGTAAGCTCTTCCGAGCCGGATCTTCTACTGGCTCGCAACAAGAACAGCTGGCCTATGTGCTTGATAACTGCAGCTCTTGTTTCTTGAATACTTCTACAATGGGAATAATAATAGTCACATTAGTAAGTACAAAAATTACGTATTCAGAAGACCTCAAATCCCAACAACATGACCTCATCACCAGCTGCTGTCTTCCTACTCGCTAGTACAGTCTGTAATTGCCATCCCAACTCAACACTGATGGCATCCTTCTGCAGTGAAGTTTGCAGTCCTGCGTTCATCAGGTTACTGCTTCCCAACTAAAGCTGGATTTTCTTGGGCTCTGAGCATGTGGAGCAGGGGCAGAGAAGAGGGGGCTGAGCTCTCTGGAAATTGAGTCCCGTATGCTGCATTGTGTCTCAAAGAGTTGGTAAAAGCAAGGTTTGCTGGACTAAGTGAAGACATAAATTTGTTAGTCAGGGTCTATTGTTTGGAGCGCCAGCTTAGCTCCCTCACTGCTCATTTTAAAGTAAAAGATAATCAAAAGGGAGGTGGTAGTCTCTGCAAAGGCCAGATTAAACATGAATGCATGTGTCTGAGCTGGAGTGCAACTGGTCTTTCCAAGATACTGTTAGAACAAAAATGTTGACTCCATTTTTTTGATGTGGATAATAGTGCCTAACTTTTCTGTAGAAATTTTCAGGAGTGGAAATCTCAGTCTGTCACAAAGGAATTTGTTGCTCTATCTTAATTTTGCAGCTGGTGACCACGGCATGCAGAAGGGAAGTGATACACATTAAGGATTACATTAGAATGGGGAAAATAGAGCATAAATCACCTGGGTCCCAGCACATTGCACTGTCCTGTAGATCAGAAAAGAAACATGACTTGAGGGTCATTCTTATGTCTAAGACACAGTGCATTGCTTTGAAAAAATTGAGTTATTTGTCAGGCTGAAAACTTGGACAGCTGGCTGTTTAGAATAAAGGCTAAAAATTTGCCATGTTATAAAGTCACTTTTATGGTACGTAGCTTCAAAAATTTAGGGGTTACTTTTGCTTGTTTTTATATTATGAGATTTGCGTAACAATGAGGTACTCACAAACTGAAATTAATAGATATTTATTCCTGGCAGTAATGTTATATTCACCTCACAAGGGCATAGACGGGGGCAGGAAGAAGCCAGGAAAGCTAACAGTGTGTAGGATCAAAACTTGGTTTTGCGTGCATCCAGGATCTTGCGATGACCTATGGTACATCTCCTCCTCAGAAGGAAAAGGGAGGACAAACACCTCTGCCATTTCTGAAAGTACTGTGTTTAGGAAATTAGATGCATTTAATTTCCATCTCTGCTAAACTATGTTGACAAACCAGACTGTTGGCCATTTTTGTAGAGTATTAGTAATTAACTAGGTAGCCTAATAATCAGAGATACTTTGCCCTCCCAGGAGAAAATGATTAGAACTCCATTTCCACGTGTTATTTAAAAAAAAAAACCTACTGCAAAAGACAGATTTTGTTGGCTTGGTCAATGGTTTGCAGATGAATAGTAGGATACAGTGCATTGCTGTTTGAAGTTGTGTTTGGTGGCTTTTAGTAAGATCCCGCTGTTTATGGATCAGATGGAGCATAATCTGTTTATTTACTTTTTCCTGCGCAAAGCGTCACTTTAATACCAGGCTGCTGAGACTGGCAGACACTGGCAAAGACACAGTTGCATCATTAGAGCAAAGGTGCCAAAAGGGATATTTGGCTCTTTCAGATCTCCAGCTCTTCAATCCTGTTTATGCCAGCAGGCAATATTTATTAAATACTCTGAAAACCAATTCAACCAATTTAAATTACACTGGAAGCATAAACTGTGTGTGATTAGCAGAGAGAGCTGCTGATCTGAGCCCAGGACAGGTTACAGGAATCCTTAAGGTCTGATTGCTGTGCTAACTGCAGGTCTCAGTGCCTGGCTTTGGACATGCCTACATGAATGGGCACAGGCAGATCAGAGCTCATGCTCCTCTGCATTAGCAGGGTGAAAACCAGCTCTGGTTCTGACCTTGTGGAGATGTCCTGCCTGGGTGTGTTAGTCTGAAGGGCAGAACGCTGCATCTCTGGCTAAGGAGAGCTACCCACTTTATTGTAGGGATGCTCCAGGGTTGTTCTAGGCTTGTGCTGGATTGGGGGTTTCTCCTGTAAATCTTTGTTCAGATACTGGATAGGGTCTAGCTGCCTTTCAGTGCTCTTGTAATGATGGGCAGAATCACGCTGGAAATATTTCTCAAGGGTTTGGAAGAGAAATGGCTCTCTGTGTTGTTTCATGTCCTTTAAAAGTGTTGCTTCTCACTTTTAAGGATGAAAATGCAGCTTGTTGCTGCTCTTGAGGACATCATTAATCAGGTCTGACTGAATGCTCATCAGTTTAGTAGATTTATGTGTATTTATTGTCATTGTAACATTTCATGTGGAGTTACATCCATTACACAGAGTCCGTGCTAACCTAGGCAGATGCAGATTCAAGGCTTGTCAGGTGTATTTTTCCTTCGCTGAGCCAGGGGCAGATTTTACCCGCTCAGCCAGAGAGTCTGGGCTGGTTTTATAAATTTAGATGTATTTAATATTAAAAGTGTTTGAAATAATAGTTGAGGGATCAAAGTGAAATAAAAATTCCGTTCTGCTCAGTGGTGTAGAAGTACATAGTGAGAAGACCTTTACAGTCTAAACAGGTATATATAGAGGGGAATGTTTTTTTGGGAAAAGTCGTAGAATAACAAAGTGACGTGTGCAAGATCTCACAGCAGATTGGTTGCAAATCTTGGTGTGAACCTGTAGCTCCTGCATTCTGGGGCTGTTCCCTTGTTTCTTTCCAGCTCTTCCTGCTAATACAGAGTTATCATCCATACAGGGGTACACAGATGACACAGTGGACCGCAAAGCCAAATCTTCAGCTCATTAAAAATCAGTGCCAATAGGGCTATGCTGATTTAACATATATGAGGACTTGTCACTATATTTATGTTAACGTTTTCTAGTAGTTTTGAGATACAGAACTCTAAAGTCAGGACTTTCAAAATTTCCTGCTAATTTAGGCATTAAATCTATATGTAGGCTGAGAAGTGTATGGCCTGATTTTTGATGAGTGGTTCCAGTGGGAACAATGGTTGCCTGAATCCTTTGTAGCTTAAATCACTCATGTCATTGCCTACATATGAATGTGGGTGCTTAATTTCAGGCCACCTACTTTGAAAAATTTGTCTCGAGTATTGCTGTTGGCTGCTAGACTTTTCAGTGTAGCCAAATATTCCTGTTGCCGTTGTTCAGTTCACCCACCTGTCCTTCTGAGCTTTCTTCGTTATGGAGTGTACCTCTTACATTATTTTGACCTTGTGTATACAGATAACCTTTGCAAAATTCAGTTTAGCCTTTCCATAGGTTCAGACTAGGAATAGATCAGGTTCTATATTTGGGTCTTTATCCCTCCGGACTGCTGCTAACTTAAATGGTACAGGACAAATCACCTATAAAAGTGAATTGGCAAAAATGCCTTCATTGAATTAAGCATAATGTTCTCAGCTTGGTTCTCATTCTCAAGTGAGCTTACTTCTAAAATCAGCATATTTCTGAGGATGGTTACTTTCAGCTCAGTTTTCAACATCCTTTAATTTTCAACAGTACTTTGAAATGACCTCACAAGGTGATATAATAACTTTTTACAAGGAGATCTGGAGACGGTAGGAACACGTTGGACTGGTATTTCACTTATATCTGGATGTACTGTGTGACATATTAACACCGCAGACACATCTGCTATTCCTAAGGGGCTGAGGAAACTTCAGTCTCGGGCAGATGCAATATGCAGGGTTGACAGAGCAGACAAAGAGTCATCACAAGTTACTATAGCAGGTGAGAGATGGATGCAGGGGAATTTTGCAGGGCTTATCGTGATGCTGTGTGATGTGCAAAGTAATATAAAGCATGTTTAGTGGCTTAGAAATAAGGCATAGATGATGATGCACTAAATACATATCCTGAATATAAAGGACTGACGGTTTATGGCTTAACTTCTGTCACTCTCCCAATAGCTAGAAGTCTGGTTCACAGTGACTGTACCTCTATAAATACCGCTATAATTTCACTGAGCTTGATCTCATCTATGAGACCAAAAGGGTCATTAAAAACATGGGCAGTTGCTAGCCAAGTCATTATTTTACCCAGAAGTTCTGAAACACTAAATCCACAGAATCAGTAATATTCTGTGGCGTATTGCATTTGTTTTGTTTTTAAACTCCTAATCAGTTGTTACATGCAGCTGACAGATCTGGCAAGGTTTTGAACTCTGCAAACAGTTTTTGATGCCCATCTTTTATAGTCATGTAACTAATTGGTATCATCTGCGTTATGTTTTTTAATAATCAACTTGCTCCACCTTTTTGAAAACTTCTTTACAGCTTTCTTTTCAGTTTGAAATGTAAATTATCTGAGGCAGAGACTAATCTTTCTGTCCTCTGCCGGTGTCATGGCTTCTAGTACGCTTAATAACCAATAAAATAAGAGTCACTTCTCCCTTGTTCTCCTCTTTCTTGGTCTTGTGTAAAATTCTCATTTTGTACCATATGACTGCAATTTGACTTGACCATTTGCTTACTTTATTTTGATCATTATCTTCCTAATGTATTCTGTCTTCATTTTTCTTTTACTTCAAAGCTGCCTAACATTGAAGGAGAACAAGAAGAGCAATTTACAGTGGCAACATAGTGCATTATCACTTACAACAAATGGAGTTGTTCATTCCAGTGGTTTTGATGGCTGCCAGTTCAGCACCTCTGTACCTGCAAACCATTTCTCATGAACACCTGAGTGATGAACTGTCTGTAGGTACAGGCAAAAATAGACAGTTGCTTGAGATAGCACATTGCTCTGGAGCAATCATGTGGTCATGAGCTTCTGATACCTCCACCTGTGCCAGAGCACTGTAAAATCTGGCTGGCTGCAGCTCTTAATTAAGCTGAAGAGAAGGTGGTTGATAGGCTGGGGGGCAGCACCTCTTGCTGGAGGGGAGCGCAAGGCTTCTCCCCTTCCCCAGACAGCAAAATCTGCAGAGCTCTAACACTGGGTCTCTCACTCAGTTCTGTCTGCACCTCTTTTCCTTCACACAGCAGGGGAGTTATGGCTTTGTCTTGATCCAAACGCTCATTTCTTTGATTCAGCTTTCCTTATGCTGCATAAAAGCTTCAAGTTTGAGAAGAAAACTTTCCAAAGCTCCTCCAAAACTCAAGAACATAAAAATCACAGCTATTTTCAGTGTAATGAGGCCCTAAGCCCTTCAATCTTGTGAAGTCTCCTCCCTAATACAGAAGTTCAGTTAAACCACAGTAATACAACCTTGCGGTTTTGGCAGATTGCTTTTAAAGTTCACCCACCACTGAAAATTTTCTTACCGGAACAGTCCCTGACGTGACTTCAGGTTGACCCATGGTGTCTGCAATTTAGGGAAATTATTTAGGGAATAAAGCTAGGTGTGCTGTGGACTGACTCAGCTACCCTTGAAGGCAGTAACACAAACAGTTGAATGGAGCACCTTTGCATGTCTTGAGTACTTTTGACGTATATAATGCACTAATAAAGCAGTGGTTTGCAAACAAAGCAAAGATGTAAGACTTTCTTCTAAAGGCTGACCTCAGCAATGAGGAGATGATCTTCTCAAGTCCCATGTAGGAGATCTGAAACATGATAAATTTCAGTAGATGCTGGCAACCATCAGCTGCAGCATCAAGGGAGAGGACTGACGGGATGTGCAGGAGGCTGTGTCCAGCCCTTCAGTCTGTGTCAGCAGATCTTTGTGGGAGGACACATTTTCTTTGGGTACCATCACATCTCTTCTGAATTACTGTACCAGAAATCCCTTCTCATGCTGGTGTTAGGGCGGTTTTGCTTGCTTCAGAGGTGACTCCTCCTCAAAAGCTGCATTCTTACTAGTGGTCCAGGGCCTGTTTCCTGTCTCCTAGTCCAAATGACAGAGCACATGACAACATTCTCTCTCTCTCTTTGGAGTCATATTAGGCAATATTGGCAGGACTGCACCCATACGGCTTCTGCATGTGCTGTAGCTGCACTTAATTATAGATTAAGGTTTATTTTTGATGGCTGCCAATCTAGCACATTGTAAAAATCTAAATTTGCATAAAAAGGTGAAGAAATAATCATCTCTAAGAACTCGGCAATAAAGATGTTTTGCTCTGCATTTGTTGCATTTGTGGGGCTATGTCCAGTATTGTGTAATGGCATGTTAGCTATGAGGCCTTGGCAAAATATGGGTAGCCTTTCAGCGATGCAAAGCGTAACAATTTTTGTAGAAAAGGAGAGAAAGCAAAGGACTGGAGGTGGTTTTAGGATCAACTGTCTAGAGGCAATTTAATTTCCTAAACTACGTTGATCCAGCTTGCTGAAAATAAGTCAAAGAAGGGATAATTTTCACATTTCATTGAAATTATAAGAAGACCTTGTAAATTAATTTATTGGTAGTCAGGTAAAGTTTAATTACACTATGCAAAGAGAAGGTGGCGTCTTTCTCAGTACTGCTCCCCTGTGGGTAACTTTGAGATACAGATTCAGAACATCGTTAATTCATAGACTCTGGAGACTGAATTGGCTCCGTGACCGTTTATAACCCAATTAACAACAAATAAATAAACAAACACACAAACAAATCCCAAGCCCCATCCAAATTGTCAATGCAGACAAAAAATGCATTGAAGTTGAGCTCCCATAAAGTTTTCTTTAATGAAGAGGATGCATTGAAGTAAATGCCACAAAATAGCTTCTTTTAACAAACTGTAGGTATTAGCATATTTAGTATTCAAGATTTTTTCCTGATGCGCCTGATAGTCCCCAATATCTTTCCAATCAACTCCCTGTTATTGTTCTCCTGTTTTTTTGCAAAACACAAACAAGAAAATGAAAAGCATTACAACGTTTCATCATATGCAGCAGGATTTAAAGCTGCTTTGAAGAAATTGCACCTCATTATCTGGAAATACAGCTATCCAGTCTGAAAACAGCCCAAGATGATAGAATGCAGCAACTTGTCTATTTAGAAANATAAGCAACCCCAAGTTTATTTCCCTAGTGCTCTGTTCTCCATTGGTTCCCCACTGAATACAGAATGAACTTGAAAGATTTCTGCCTTGTGTTAAAAATCCTATGGAGGATTTGCTGGGGGGTTTTTTTCTTAGCTGTAGTAGGGACCTACTATATTAGGTAGTTTGCAAAGTCATACCTAGACAGTCCCTCCCCTGGCACCACTGAGGAAACAAAATAAGAGGACTAGATTGAGCGATGACTTTTGGGCAAGTTCTCAAAACAAGCTGGGAATGGAGCCAAATCCTGTGACATTCACACGAGTTTCATAGCAGCCAAATCACACTGACTGCAAAAGGTACTCAAGTAAGCACATCTTTCTCCACAAGCATCATCTTTTATACGAGGTTCTACTGTAACAGTGAAATTTCTGATCTCAGGACATAAAACAGGATATTCTTCTATGTCAGCTGCAAAATTTATTTTAGCAAATAATTAGAGTATCAGCCCAGGAAGATCTATCAGATGTGCTTGTTCCTTTGATTTAGCATTCTAACAACCAACACATTCTCCCAAATCTCAAGCCTAAGAAAGAGAAGAAAGAAGAAGAAGCGATATGGGAGAAAATTATTATTTCTTTAAAAATAATCTAGCATCTAGAGAGCACAGAGTTGAAGTTAATATATGCAACTAGATTAACAGGAAGTAACACGTGGGACAATATTGTGTTAGATGTTACTTATTGTTCCTAGAATTTGGTCATCTTGAAACTCTTTTTATGTCCTGTCTTCTCCAATCTGAAACCTGACCCTGAAAAGCTTCTCGTTTACCTCTTGGTTTTGGGTTTATATTTGATGTGTGCATCCACAGCTGCATCGTCATGCCCATATGGGTGGATGGCCACTTGCAGGCCTACTTTTCAAATAGATTCCCAGCTAAATGGATGCATACGCAAACTTGTACTTGTAGAAGATGACCTAGGAGATCAACTTCTTAGTTGCTATAAATTTGGTCAGCAAAGTTTTACTGAACAGACATCGGGCATCCTTCCCATGTGCCCTGGACCCAAATCATGTGATGCAGCCTTCACCATTGACACAGCGGCTGTATCTACCTCAGTGTTTGTAGAAAAGTGTAAATACTTGTCTTCAATGAACTACAGTAAGGAGGTAAATGCTTACCTTAATTATGAATGAAGTGCAGACGCTTAGTGTCTGGACAGAAGTATTTTCAAAGGGATGTACACTCAAAGAAGCTTCAACTTAACTGTTACTTGTCTTTTTTTATTAACCATCTACCTATATTTTCTAGGTGTGTTGATGAGCTAGTACTTAAAAAATAAAAGAACTGTGATTATAGTCCGTATTGTTATTAATAAAAAACAGATTTGACTGAGACAAAGCTTGGATCACATGAATATGTAACTGTATTATAACAGATCTGCCAAGAGGTTTGTAGGATTGTAGACAGAAGATGAAGTAATTAATTAAGGAGTTACATCCGCAAGGTGAAAAGTCCCTAAAGATAAGTATGTCAGGAGCTATTTTAGTGAAAGGATCTAGAGTTTCTCCATCTGAATGATTTAATGCAAATCTTCAACGGCAATGCTTGTGTGCGTGTGAATATATTTTCCCTCTTGCATAGGTGCTCTCGGTTCTAGGGTCTCAGATTCTTTATGACAGACCCTGAAAAACTCAGAGGCTGTTCCTACATGATGCTTTTCATTGAAGAAGCCTCATACACAGCAAAGGTATACAAGCAGTCAATGTGCTTAAAGGTTACAGGTGAGGACCTTTCAGGTGGTGAAGATCAGGGTGAATGCTTGCTCAGGCAAAGAAGGACTGAATGTGGGATAAGAAAGTGTAGGGGACAGAGCCCGTGGCTAATGCTGAGGAAGGTCATCTCTTTCCAGAGCTCTGCTTAAACACCCCTTTAAATCAGTTTATATAAAAAATCTAACCTAAGCTCACAGAGAATGAGACCTACCAGACTGTGGCTTTCTGGACTTGTGCAATACACATGTTGCTCCAGTTCTGTGTGATGCTTTCCATTCTCCAGTTGTGCTGGTGTGAGAGAAAGGGATTAAAACCCATTTCTTTAGTACAAGTGTATCGTCTCCTCCTATAAGTTATTTTGAAACAAGTTATTTGTACTTTTCACATGATTAAATGCTTGGCTTAAGACACCTGAAGTATCTTGCAGTCTACACATACACACACAATGTAATCTCATGTAATACATATACGAACATTCTTATGATTGTTTCTATCCATTTTAATAGCTTCCATACTTCTCAGGAAAAATTCACATATGCACTAGCAATTGTGTGCTTAGTGTATTTATTTTGCAAATGCTTCTCTTTTTATTATGTATTTTTATTGTTAGAACGAAAATAGATTTATTTTAATTCAGTGACCTCCCTATTACATTGAACATGCATCTTTCCACTCTTTTTTCAAGGTAGATAATGCATTTTAGCCACCAAATTAGAAAAATTTCGCATTCTAGTCTATTTTAAGTGACATTAATAGTGATCTATGGTTTGTTTTAGATAACGAGCAGGTTGATAGGAACATTTTAAGAGGATTTTATACCATTTGTAAAGCAAGAAAGGAAACAAACACACAAATAAAACAGAACAAAAGATAAACAGGAACAATTTCCTGTTTTCCTTTCACCAGTTTCTAGCAAGCTGAAATATTTTATGCTTTTGTGTGTATATCAGTGAAGGCTTCTGCTTTTTTAGGAAATAACTCTCTTGATCCTGAGGTGGAAGAAGTAAGACAACAGACACAGTGTATGTTGCTTGAACACGGTATATGACAGAACAAATAGTAGTGACCAAGCGTTGCAATACTAGAAAGCAGAAAAAAATAAATAATTGTCGTTCTTACAGGTAGCTCTTTTGAACATCAGACACGTTAAAACATTTGCCTGTCTTATGCACCTTTTGTATAAGGTGTTTTCTGGAGCACTGCTGCTGTTGATGGTTGTTGTATATTTGGCAATTGCAGCACGCCCAGGTCTGAACCAGGAAGCACTGCTGTGTAACCTGTCGTGACCCATCAGGGAAACGCCTCCTTCCCGTGTGCTCGGTGGTCTGGGACCTGTGACCAAACCCAAGCAAAATGGTTCTATTAACAGGAAATTACTATTGATTATGATCTATACTTTCACATATTTTTAATGGAAGCTCTTGCCATCAAACATGCCTTTTTCACCCCACATAATGGGAGCCCACTCTTGGGCTTACGGCCAGGGGTGGGCTGTGAATGCGGCGTCTCTCTGTATGCCAGCCTACCTAGTTCCCTGCAGTCCTTCGCCCCAAATGTACCTAATTCCTTCGGTAAGTTCTGGCAGTTTTCCCGCTGATGGGGGTGAGACAATCCACACCAAGTCTCAGCCATGCAGTGCAGATAGCAAAAGGTGAATATTAAAATGCAACGCAACAGCCACAGTTAGGAAGTTTAGGAGGCATTCTGCAGGCAAAATACATAGGTACAAAAAGACCCAGGCAGGTAATTTTCTAACAATCAGAGTAGCCAGCACTGTAAAATGAGAGGGTGAGTTTCTGCAGGCAGTCACCCAGGCACATTTTGTTCACCAGAATGTCATGTCTAAATCTGAATCCGCTCCATACATGGAATTGAGCTGTGCCACCTCCTAACACTAATTATACGTGGAACTATGATGGAGCCAGGGAAATCATTGCAATTGCTTTGCCTAAGTTGTCAGACAGCCTGTAAAACATGCCATGTTTATGGCGGTAGGCGTTGTGTGGCTGTAAGAGCTGTGTATCATGCCTGTCGCTCCAGAGAGGCACCTGCTGACTGTTCATATGCCAGCTTGTAAAAAAGGTATGCAAACAGCTAAGCTACAAAATCTTCCTTTTATGTTTAATGAAACCAGTTTGAACTTTGGTCTGTGACCCTGCAAGTAATAGTTAAAGAGGCTGTCCTTTAAGAACATATGCAAAAAAAAGAAATCCTTTGTCCAATGTCTAATTAGTTCAAGGACAGAAAATTTTAGGCCCATGCTACTCTCAAGCAGTCATGCTGTATTTAGATGTAAACCACCTTGTGGTGCTTTGAGCCCCAGACCAAACCCTACAGAACAGAATTACTACTCCAGGTGTGCAGGTGAGGAGAAGAAGTGGTGCAGTAAGCCAAAGATAAGTATCCCCTGGCATACCATCGTCAGTAGGGTTCCAGCCCCCTGCAGAACGTGCTTGCCTTTTGGCCCTGTAGTAATTAAGTGGATGGGTAACAGCCCAGCTGCTCTGTAACCCCATCCTATGCCTTCTGTTGTGTGGCACAAAGAAAGCATGGGTTTACCTTGGACCTCTGCTCGGCAAGTATGCTGCTGGTGCTTCCCCTGGTCTTGCCCATCTTGGTTTCTGGGATCACGGCAGGATTCAGACCTAAGAGAGCCAACACTTTTTACACAGCAAATGTGTTTTAGGAAAAGCGGTAAAGTGTCCTTGATTTCAGCATTTCATGCAGAGGTGCTTGAGGACACATATAAATATCTGCAAGGAGTGTTTATGGGTTGAATAAAGCTCTGTCCCTGGCTTTCATGCTCACTCATCCTTAACCCCTCTAGAATTAAGAGATGTACATAATAAATGATTCATTATGAGCGATTATCTCTGGAGATTTTTTTAATCTTATCAAAGCATAGACTATGTCAATCATATGCAAAGTCTCAAATGGAATTAATTCTCATAATCAACCACTCTTAAGTTTGTATCTCATTTTTACGGTGTCGTTTGAAAAGGAGATCTGATTCTCAGTGCCTCTTTTACAAATTGAGAGAAGGAAATAATGTATTTTTTAATCCATCTTCAGGACTCAGAGCCATCAGCTGAACAGTCTCTGGAGTCTTAGGATTTCCAATAAACTTTCATCAACAGAAAATCAACCACTTCAGAGAAAGATATCTGTATCCCAGTGACTGCATACAAACAGGAGAGAGGTAATATATTAAATTAGATGCCTTATCATGTGGCACGGTAGGAATGGTGCTAATCTGCATAACCCATTGCAACAATAGCCTGTGATACAAAAAAGTGTACCGTTAGCTTTAATAAATAATAATATTTTTGAATGTACAACAGAATACTGGATAGCCTTTGCAAAAGAGTAAGTTAAAAAAAAACAGTCAAACTTTTGAGGCTAAAAATGGAAAAGACATACAATAATTATTAAAGTTCATGGAAACTGACTTGAAAGTTTCCATTGTGAATTTCTAATATGCATGTACGGACTCTAGTGTTGAAAACTTGATGAAAAGTAGACAAAAAGGATGTTCTAATACAACATTAGGGAGGAGGAATGCAGCCTGAATTGTACAGCTTCCATTAAAGCTAATGGGTCTTTCAATGTGTATTTCCTGCATTGAAGAAGTGCCCTTGATAGCTTCATTTAATCTCACCAAAAGACATTTCAAACTTCAGACAGAAACATGCTAAGTGTTACACTGTACAAGAACAAATGAGAACAGCCTTAATTTTGTTAACCTTCTCAGTATGTAACACTAATGCGGAGCACAGCCCCCTCAGACAGTAGTGCCCAGGCTGGGAGCTGCCTCCTTGCTGAGTCACATGCCCATGTTTCCTTACCCTGCCATGGGGTGATAACGCAGCACCGTGGCCCGGGAAATGCTCTTGGACCTTTAGCTAGAGGCAAGAAGGAAAGGAGTGTTGCACTTGGCCTGGGTGGCCGGTGCTGGGTATTGTACTCGGCCAGTTTCTCTGCAAGGCCCGTCCCACTCTAGTCAGCATGAGGAACCTCGTAAAGTGTGAAAGCGCTGTTGTGCCTCAGTAGGATGCTGAGGAGGTCTGGTAGACTGTGCAGGCTGAGCGAGGCACCAGCTGGAGACTTGTTTCCGTTCAAGCCAGCAACTTCTAAATCTTGTTTTTCTTTAAACAAGAAGTGTAGAAGATAGATACATTAGAAGCTAAAGCAAAGATGTCCAGTGTCTTCTGGTGATTGAGCTGGAGTTTTCCTTTTGCACTGTGCAGGTGTGTTGAGCAGTAGTGGAAGAGACATGTTCAGGGCTAGTGCTGCATTTTCACAGGCGTGGAGCAGATCCAGAGACAGGGTCTGTTGAAGGGTAGGTTGTACAGAGGGACAACTACGTGGAGTTTCTCCAGAAAAGAAATGTTTTTCTTCTGCAAAATTTAGATACTGTTTATGGCTTAATATATATTTCTGCTCAACCCATAGCCTATTATCATGGTTGAAAAAGCCCCTACTGATATGGCAGGACTTTGAAGCAAATGTAATGAAGACTTTATTCCTATGTAAAACTGTGTGTACTCTGTGTACGTTCATAGCGCACTGTTTACAGCCAGATCCCACCTGCACCAAGACCCTTATTCACAAGAACATGCAATGAAAACATTTGTCATTTTTTAGCTTTATGTCTTTCTGGTGCTAGAACTCATAATAATGGTACAACACTTTTTTTTTTAATAACCAAAAATAGTTCATTTTCTCTTTGTGTCCACTCCTCCCGTAGTAAAGCAATGTTTGAAACATTCCTGTTCATATTGTCAAAAAATACAATACAAAACCAAAATGGGCATGTGAAAGGTCACCAAATCTGAAAAATTTTAATTCAGAATGTGTTTCCTTGGAAATTTATTAGCAGATCAAAACAAGATGTCAGAATGACAATACATGTGGGCTATAAACTTTCAATATAGTAATGATGTTCTAGCTAGAAGCCTTGGCACTTTAAATAATTAAATCACAAAATGAAGAAACTAAATTGGATGTGATTTTGACCTATATTTAAAAAAAAAAATAATTTCTTTTACACCTCAGGAGTATGTCAGCAAGCACAAGCTTAAGCTCAGTCTGTTCTCAGTGCGCATGGTATGTTCATACATGCAATGAAAGCAATATTGAACTCTGTGCCTTTTTAAACAGATGTGATCTGGACCCAAGATCCTGAGTAATGCAGGTGCAACTGGAATATCCAATGATGATTTGGCCATGTGTATACAAATTGCCAGAACCTAATATTGGCAAGAGAAAAGGAAAAGTCCCACCTGTATTTTTTATGTGACAGGTGCAAGTCAGTCTGTTGACTCACAGTAGCAAATGTAGCATCATTATAAACTCTGCCATGTTCTCTGTTAAGAGTCTTCATGCTGTACCTTCAGGGGAGGGTGTAATGCACAGGCTTTTGCCATTTTGCTTTGTACTAAATACCTTCAGTTCTCTTCCAGCAAAGGAAGAATGCAAGGGGATGAGAGGTGAAAGACTGCAGCAAGGTTTTAGATCCCAAAGTCCTGCAAGTGGCTACATGTTCTTAAGTCCTGGAATGACCAACATCCATTTCTATAGATGTAGGACTGTTTTCAGGGGTCACAGCCTGGAAATGTTAGGAACCAGTGTTTCAAGGGGGCCTTTTAGGATTCCTTTGTAAAGATAGCATATAAATAATTGCAGTTGATGGTTAGATGAATGGAGCATGAAGCATTAGTGAAATGGGGTGATATTAAATAGCCACTGTCTTGATAGCTCTTAATCATTAAAGGTCAGATTCTGTGGGGAAGCCTCCTACTTATAGATCATGTAGAAGTGGCTTTGCTTGCCATCACAAGAGTGAAGTGAGACAAGTCCTTACAACTCCTTCTCAAAGAGTAGTATTTCCATATCGTAGAGAAGAGGCATCCCACAGCCCTGTCACTTTTCCACTTTTTCCAGCAGCACTGGCAGGGTGTGGAGCAAGAGAAAGACCCATTTCAAAGAAAGTCATATAGTTCCCAGAGCCTGGGTAGCTTCACATCATCCTCCGCAGAGATCATTGCCTCTTTGCACATTGACATGTATGTTAACTTGCTGTGTTCTGGGTAAGTTATTATTATTATTATTAATCTTGAAATTCTGGTCTCACCTCTGGTGGATGATTATATTTTGCCCTGTAAATTGCCCATTCAGATCTAGTTTTCTGTGTGATAAGGCATTGAAGAGTTGCCAAATTTCATGCCAGAGGTGTCGAAATTGTACTGATAGATTAGATAATCCCAGCAAACCGCATTGCTATAAAGGCTGCTAAAGCATGTTAGGACCTTTTAGGGATGAAAAGCAGTTGTAAACTGCAGTTATGATTATCGTCCAGCATTTCAATGTTATTATAGCAGAATGAAGGAAAAAAAGTTATATAATGGCAACTGACATGATTATGTGATGTGTTGATCTTTGGTAACAAACACAGCTTCATTTTCATGTGTGAAGGTACAGCAATAGTGTCTGAATCAAGATATAGTAAAATTTCATTGTCATCCTCTAGAGGTACTATCTGATATTTCTCATTTACATTTAATATTAATAAGGACTCAGAAGCAGAACAAGTGAGAAAGTAGTATCCCACAGGATATTCTGGAGTTTCAGTGTGCTTTTTTTCTCAATTACAATGAAAATCTCAGTTAGACTGGAAATTCTGATCTATTTTATTCTGAAATTCTGAACAGCTTTATTTTAGTAATACTGAAGCACAATATTATAGTAAACCAGAAGTCTTAAGAATTATGTGTAAATAATATGATACCATATAAATTAAATGTGATAACAAAATGAAATTAAATACTTCAAACTTTTCAAAATGCAAGATTTCACTATGACTGAATCAAAGCAAAAGGTAAAACATGATTTGATTTGATACCTTTCTCTCAAATTTTGGATGAATATTGGCATGTGTCTATTATAATTCAGCATTTCCCAATGTGAAACAGTTCTCTTGAAAATGCTTTTGACTATACTTTTTTTTTTTAAGAAAACACATACATTAGAAGAAGTCTTTGCTTGGTTCCTTCACTCTAAGTAACAGTGAATGTTTGACTCTGCCTGGCAGTGACTGCAAAGCATTACTGTTGGCAGGTCTTCCTTGCAGTAGAGGAGACACCTCTCAATCGAATTCCTGCAGGCTATATGCCAGTATCAGAAACTCTGCTTGGCTTAGATGCAAGTTTAAAGGGATGTAGCAACCAAGTTCTTTTCTCATCCTTAGCTCTGTCTTCCTACAAAGTTAGTGCTATGCAAAACTAGAGTATGAAATTACAATGTGGTGGTGTACACAACTCTATCATCTACATTAAGGAAGAAGAAGGAAATAGTTGTGTGGCCTTGTCTGGTCATATGTTTTGGAAATGCAAGTACCACACTGAGTGATATTAGTAGAATGAGAGTACAGAATAATGAGTAAGAGTACAGATGCATTTTCTTACCAGTAAATCCAACCTTAAGCTAGGTACTCCAAACTACCTGCTTGTGTAGACATTTTTATGAGCAGTAAGAGAGGTAGCTTACTTAGAAATGTGCTTTCTAAACTGTTGGGCTCTCAAAGCTGTTTTGAAAGCTTAATGTCTTTGAAGATGGGTTGAGTTACTTCATTCATATTTGTGGCATTAATAAACTTCTCACAGAGAGTGATTGTGGAATGGCGTGTGTTCAAATCCATACTAACTTCCTAACTTGTGCAACCTACTCTTTAGATGCAATTCCCTCAGCTCAGAGTTGACATAGGGGCACTGGCAATATTATCTTGCAGCTACATTTACCCTAACGCTTAACATGCCATCCCTCTGCCAATCTCAAGACATCCTACCATCAAGCAGCTGCTACCAGCAGCTGTGGGCATTCAGCACCTCTGAAAATTAGCTGCAGGATATCTTAAGTCTGGTATTCCAAAAGTGGTGAATCATAAATTAGAAGCTGCAGTTGGAAACATAGCTGTAGTTCTTGAATTTTTCATAAGAACTACTACAATTAAAGCCTCATAGTAGATAAAAATAAGTGGGAAAAATCAAAAGACTTGCTGTACCCACTTGAAAAGGAGAACGCATATGAATGATACTCACTGTAATTGTTTTAAGTAACATCTTAGAAGTAATGTTGATAATTTTGAAATAATAAATAAGATTAGTAAATTACCAGTTAAGTGAAGCCACAGTGCAAGGTCAACAGCAAAATAAGCAAATCTGTTGGTTAAAGGTTTGATAAACCTACTGAGGGGTTTGGCAAGAAAAGCTGAACATCAGTAGCAGTTAAACTGGGATGGAAATATCTGAAAAAAAATGAATGCAGAAAGCTAAGAAATGAAATGCCTCATTTACCCAATTTCACCTCACAGTTTCTAACCCAAGATCTCACATACTTATTGCATATTTTACAGCCAAGATATCTGATTCTACTCAATAACACAGTTTAAACAGATACACATAGCCACCATTTCAGAATTGATATTGGTGCTTCGTTTGGTGTCAGATATCATCAAGAGTATTGCTAGAGTCATACTGCATATCACAAACTATGCCATGCAAGTTGTAAAACAACAGCTCCAGGTCTTGGAAACCCTCTTTTCTCCAGTCAAGCTTTGTAAATAAGAAGCCATCACAGTCAGTGGGACAACATCCAAATCAGTTCATGTCACTGAGCTGTCTCGAAGATCCCTGGCTTTTCTTCTAAAAGCTTCAATGGACGTGTCCACATTAGTGGTTTATTTTTGGACTGGTTTTGGAGTTATATCTCCTCATTGTCCATGCTTAGCAAGCTTTCACATTATGGACTAGTCTCAGAGTCTTCAAAGTGGACTTCTTTTGGATGAAACTAAACCAGGAGACATCCTCCAGACATGCTTCAAATGCAATGGGCTCAGAGCATGGGGCCAGACTAGAACCAGCTTGAAGTAAAAGCTCTCTGAAGTGCAGCTAGTGCAGATATATGTTCCTAAGCACCAGCTGTTTCTGTCTACAAATCTTCTTTTATTGGCCTGCATTACTTGACAATGTAGACATAGCTTGTCTGTCCACCTGCATTCCCGGCTGGAAATTGCCTGTGAGCCAAGCTGCCTATAATTCCTATGCTGCCTAGTTGCATGCAGCATCAAGACCCTTCTAAGATTTGCTTGCTTCTGCGGGGTTTGCAGAGGATAAAATGAGATTTGCAATAACCTTCCCTTGAGTCTGCTTTGGATATAAGACAAGCTGGGGTTTGAAAGACAGTAGACCTAAGACTGAGTCTTTGTTCTGGCTCCACGTGGTCTTGCACCAAATTTTTAGGACCTACCTGTTCTCCTGCTTCACTGGAGCTGAAGCAAAGGCGTAAGAGTGATTGCTGATTTGCTGGTGCATATCCCAAAAAAGGCGCAAAATATAATACAGCTGCTTCTCATCTGTGTATTCACAGGATGCACAACAGCACAGGCTTTGGGGTGGAGGGACTTTTTGGGAATGAATCATAGAATGATTTGAGTTGGAAGGGACTGTCCTGGGAGTTATTCTTCCTGCTCTTCTCATTCCCAAGCCCAGTTTCTTCCTTTTCCATCTTCTTCTTGGAATGAGTGTTTTGCATTGACTCACAGGTTTTTGTTGTCCCAGACGTGCTGGAGCACTCTATTTTCTTTTAATAAAAACTTTAATTCTGTAGCAAACTTCACCAGTTCTAAAAAAATACCCATATGGTGTTCTAAAAAATCCATATGGTGTTCCTATATCAGAATCAGCAAGTCCTCAGTAAACAAACAAATAACACAATTGTCTGTATCATCCTACAGAGGGAAGTACTGGTGATTCCTCCTCTCTGGGCTTTGTATGAAGACAGAGGAAGGTACTTCTCGTGCCTGTCACCAGGAAGAAAGAGCTTCACACTTCATACTCTGGTGTTGTGAATGTGCAAGCTCTCTGTACGTACCTGGCTAGTGGAGATGATGATTGTGGTGACTCTGTGCAGACTTCGTGCATCTGCTTAACTTCCTTGGAAGTGATCTAGTCATTTTGTGATTTCTGCTAGTAAAAAGATTTCTGGAGGGGTTTTTCTCATGTGCTCTTATTGCATCTTTCTGGGACCTGCTACCTACGAGTGGGTGCTGGCCAGTGCAAAAGTTCTGTGGGCTTGATGAGAAAAGTGCCTTATGGGAATCGACTGTTGCACTGTTTCCCTGCAGTCTATACACCAGCAGCGCACATTTAAAAGATGATAGTGGTCTCTTCCTGGTGCCTGAGAATTCTGAGGAATGTGAATTGCTGATCTATTTTGCTTATTTTATTTCTTTTAGAACACTAAGCCTTGGTTTCCTTGGGTATTTCTTTTGTAAGATGGTTGCATTAACAGACTGCACCTCCTTCTAGCAGGCCATGAATATTAATATTGTTAATGTTTATTCTCATATCCCACTTGACTGTCAAAAAAGTAGTATTTACCAGTACACTTCATTTAGTGCAATCTATTAAAGTAGTACTATCTCAGAATAAATACATTATGCCTTTCATGCATGATATGAAATGTAGAAAGGAATCAGATGCTAGAAAGAAAGGAAATAAAGAAATAAATAAAAAAAAAAGAAGAAACAAATAGCCATGGACACCCAGAAGCCAGATTGATGCAAATTGGTGTAAGCTTCATTGGAACAAAAGGGAAAGAAAATCAGTTTACATAAATAATACTCCTTCTCCTTGCATGTTGATGTTGTTTAGATGAGTGTTTATGGGACTGAATGGTGGTGTCTTTCATTTCTTTGAAAAGGGAAGGTTGCACACTGAAGAAGAACAGAATATAAAAAACCAGAACAGCCTTAATGGAATATCAGGGCCTCTGATAGTACTCTCTCAGCCCAAGGAAACTGTAAGCAAATGTATAAGAACAAATGCATGGTGTTTGCAAGCTTTCTTTCTCTGTTTCTCACAGAATTAGAGAACAGTGGGTTAGGAAGGAGCTTAAAAGGTCAGACTGAGAAACCTGCAGCCAAAACTATTTGGTGGTTCTTTCAACAGAGAATTAAAAATAAGGGAATAGATTAAAAGCAAAACTACTCATGAACAATTTGGATAGAATTAAATATTCCTCACACCTTTAAGGGTTCCATGTGCTTTGCACTGATACCCCAGGACAGGATGTACTGGAGCCCTGACCACTGCAAAGAAGTCTTACACCAGTGCTTGTCCCTTTCTCTTTTGCAGAGGAAGGTAGCCCAGTAAAGCAAGAAGCACCAAAGTGGACAGTTAGTTAACAACCTAGTTCATTGTGTTTAACTGGTTTCGTTCTTTGCAACACAGTATGTTGCAACATTTGCTGCTACACGGCATGCAGAAATTCCTTTCACTTTCTGCCATCATAAATAAAATTTAATATTCTTTCTTTGGCTTTTTGACATTGTAGCAGAAAATTACATAATACTAATACTATCCTCCTACAATCAGTTTGCTTTACATTGCGGAGATCAGCAGTAGGTATGCACAGGTGGAGCAACCTGTTAATCCTCTTCAAGCTAATAAAAATGTTTTCAAATTTCTTATAAGGAACCTTTACCCGCAACATTTTTCCTCAGAAGAAAACTGATGGCAAAACCATCACGCTATACTTATACATTTGCTGTTGTTTGGAATTCACAGTAAGTGGGTCTCTCAAAAGCGCTCTATGTTGACCTCATTCAAATCCTATTGGCATTACATGGCTGCAAGGACATGCCACTTTGGAAAAAATCCACCTCAGAATCACTTAAGCTGTATTTCCACATGACAGTAAATCTAATTTTAAGGCGCACTGTAGAGAATCAAAACACCACGGCCACATGACATAAAGCGCTGAGCCTGTACAATGTCTCCCTGTCAGTCCAAGCTGTTAAAAAATATTAAGGGGGAACCTTTGTTCCAGCAGGCTTTATATCAGAAAAGCACTGTCTGTTCATAGCTGGGATAAAGCTGAAATACAGCTCAAGATGTAAGCCCCATGTTGTTGGGGCTTATGTTGGTTGTTTTGGATAGCTGTAGAAACATGTCTGAGTCCTTGTACGTAGTCCTATGAAAATACGGACTTGTAGCTGGATGAGCATGTGCTGTAGTGATCTGTAAGAGCGACTGTGGAGCCACACCTCTTTGCAACAGGAGCAAGGACATTGTTGTATTCAACACAGTGTAACAGGTTCACCTATTATCTCACCTATCAAAAAGAGAGAGGTCTTTATACGTTTATGGCAGTGTCGCAGGGTGAAGGAGTGTCCTTCCGTGATTTCATTTCGGGTCAAAACTGTGAAGAATCACACTGTGCCTCCAGTGCTGTGTTGCTGTAGATGCAGAGTGTATCTTTAGAATTTAATCTACTTTACTGACTACAAAAGGATCATGTAATGCAGTAGAGTCATGCCAACTGTCAAAAAATAATCGGAGTAGTCAGTGAGCTAGAGTATGATCTACTCCATTTGTCAAATTTCTGAAGTTAGGGCACTTTCTTGCATTCCCTCTGCCTAGATCCATTGCAATAAATTTGTATTGCATGTCAATTACTGCAATTTATGACTACCCATCTCTCCATTCTGAATATGTATGTGATTTTAATTTAAGGCTTCCTTACTGTACAATATTTATTATCACTTCTCTATTTTAACCAGCATTGAGATAACTGCTATTTTACACTCTTCTAATGTCTTCTCTTTTCAAGGTCATCAGTTTCGCGACATTGCTGAAAATGAAGTAGGACGTATGGTTCTGTTTAATCAAATTTCATGCTCTGTTGCTTCCTTCTTATGGCCTCTGTGCTAATTGATCAAGTTTTCAATTAAAGTCCTCCATCTTTGTTTTAATTCTTTGTTAAGGTTTTTATTCCATTACATGGTTTCATGAGATCTAAGCCGTTACAAGTGCAAACTGTCTCTGCCCTTCCAACTGTCTAGTTACAATGATTTAGCTATACAGTTTTTCTCATTTCCTCTTTCCTATTATTAAAACCCTTAGTGGACTAGCTTCATCTTTTGGATTTAGACTTAAAGTCCAAAAATTTGGTTCATCCATCAAGGAGAGTTTAGTTTACCTCATGAATTGTCATGGCTAAATATCTCTCTGTGTCTCAGCACCTTCCAGCCATCTTGTTCAGCCTCAATTAAGCAAATTGCTGTTCCTAAAGAAATGTGGAAATGACTCTTACTGATGAATGGGGCCATGTCAGATGTGTGCAGAAAACACTGCCTTATCGAGATGTTTTCCTAATGAGCAGTGACTCTGTTTTCATTCTTTTATTGTGTTTATATGGATCAAGTAAATATTAATATAGCAAATATATATTGATGCACAGGGTGGATTACTCATTCTGTAGTTGATAACTGTAAGTTTCAGCCCTTAAGTAGTACTGTATCAAACGTGTTTCAAAATCCACTAATATATTAATTTTTAAAAATGAGATAATATTCTGAATCACATGTTTTTTAAAAGGCCGGAGAAAATCTGTTGACAAATTCCATAGAAGTATGTTTTTTTTTCAGGGAGGCTTTGTTCAGTTAGGGACAGTTCTTCATTTTAAAAGGTGGGCTTTTTACTTCAGTTCTGATACTTTCAATTCTGATGAAAATATAGACGAGATCAATCTCTGGAAAAAATGCGATGACTGTCAGCAGTTTTAAAAGGTTTACAGATTAGAGTCTTTGCAATATGAAAAATCTCACTTTATGATAATCTTCAAATAAAGCTTGAAAGCCTATAAAACATTTTCCATTTCCCTGTTTAAGATGCAAAATCAGGTTTGCTTTCCAACCTCGGGTATCTGAATGTTAAAACAGAGCCAAAGTGTTGATAAGAGTGACTGAAGCAGAGCAATGCCACAGTGACTATGCTAGTGCATTTTTGTATGCTGTTTTAGTATAAAGTCCTGCAGCTCCAAAACTCTTCCCCCACGTTGTGTTGAAGAGCATGCTACAAAGCTCTGTGCTTTGGAAGTCTCTTTATCTTTTCATGCTGAATATTCAAGCAGTCACCAGGAGGAAGCCTGATGTGTCAGGAGTACTTGAGCCTTTGGGCTCAGGTAGCACGAGGTGAGATCCTGCTTCCATTGCAAGCGGTACCAAAATTCCTGCTGATTTCAACATGGTCAAATTTCATCCTTCAACCCAAGATGAAATAATTCATAGATGATGGCATCATCTGTGGCATCAAACTCTGTCAGGGATCCATTGGGTTTCTTTGGGCAAGCTCATTGATCACAATAAACAACACAAGTACCTAAATCAACACAAATACTTCTATTTGCAGAGGCCATCTTCAGACCTCTGAGGCATTTTTTTGAGGGATGGTAAAATTCATCTAGCCTGTATCTGTTTTTTGACAGTAGTCAAATACTGAATGCCTGGGGGAGACATAATAACAGGGTAAGTATACAGTGGTGCTTCCCTGGCATATTCTCCTGGCTTCCAGCAGTCCATAGTTTAGCAAATTCCTTGGTTGTAAATGTTATTCTGGGTTTAACAGCCTTGGTGGACTTAATTCCAGGAATTGGCCCTGTTGCTGTTTGAACTGGTAAGAATTAACAGTTTTTAGAATATTCTTGGGCAAGAATTTCCAAGTTTAGCTGTGCTGTTTGAAAAAGTGCCTTCTTTTTTTTGTTTTCAGCCTGTCATGTGATGATAATTTCATTTGTAGCTCCTACTTCTATCATTGTGATAAACCAAAGTAATAATTTCCTAATGATCTCCTCAATGTCACTGACGTTTCTGTCCATTTGTGTCACGTCTGCCCTTGGTTGTCTCTTTTGTCTGCAGAAGAGTATTAGTCTAGTTGTTTCTACTTTGGACACTGTCCTTTACTGTGTGATACCTTTATCTATATGTTTTCTCATCGTAGTACTCTGACCAGAGATCCAGAACTACAGGCAGTGACGAGATGCAGGCACACCATGGGTTTATACAAACAAAAGCATAATTACATTTTCAGCCTGGTTCTCTGTTTCCTTCCTGATGATTCCTAGCATCCTGGTTTTTCCTGGGCCAACTCATGTTTTCATGGAACCAGCTTCTGTAACTGGGAGTTCTCATTCCAGAGACGCAGCAGCTAATTCAGAGCCCATCCTTGCATGCATCAAGTGACGTTGTGTCTCCTAGGTGCACCACTGCACATTTACCAACGCCACAGTTCAGCTTTCATTTTATCCTCCACTGTTGTGCCATCTTTCTGTATGTCTTTACATCATCCTTACATTTCCACTCCTCTCAATCATTTAGCATTAACAAATTTGTCCTCTCACTCATCCCTCCTTTTTCTGGGACATTTTTGAATATGTTTTTTAAAAGCCTTTTGAGAAGGAGCTTGTTGAAAGCTTTTTGAAAGTCCTTTCACTGTGCTGTGAAAAGCCTTTGAAAAGACTTGTGCTCTCCACGTACAACGCCCACAAATGGAACCACTTCAAATGAACAAACACTTTTGCCTAAATGTCTCTGTCCTTCGCTTCTCCTTGTCACAACGGTATAGGTCAATAATGCTCCTCTTTTGCAAACTATTTTAGGGGTTTGGGGACTAAAGATCATATAAGTGTTAGCCTTTAGTATTTCTTAATTCAGCTATTTCAAGAACATCTGTGGTGAATGCTTGAAGGAAGTCATAGGAAGAGCACAAGCTGTTCTTTAATTGTATCTGGCAGCCATAATAATTAATAACTGTAAAGCAAACATCTAAATTTGAAGTATGCAACTACTAAAGTCAAAGAAGATTAGAATATCTCTTTGCTTTTAAAAATCCCTCAAAACCATTATGTTCTTTATTAACCATGTTCTGGAATGTATTTTCTTATGCAAGTCGGCAGTTCAAGAAGTGCAGAGATGAATATGCTGCAGTACACATTTAAATCAAGATTAAAATAAATTCAAAGACAATTCAAATTATTACTGAAGTTAGTAAAGCAAATTCCCATATCCTTCCCATGGTTATTGAACACAAATGCGCTGGCAAGAGAAAGATCAAAAAAATCCACCCCCCACCCCAACAAATAAAGCAAGTAATAATAAACCTCTTTTATTGAATGCTTGATTATTTTAAGAAAACCTGCTTGTTTTTTAAAATGTATGCTGTGTTCTGTCTTGACATGGTGAGCCACAACATGTACTAAATTTTAAACCAATTTTGTCTGTGAACGCGCACTATTGATTTAAATAGCATTTATTCACATTAGATTGTTTTAAGAGGATGGTAGCTGAGCAAATAGGAAAGTCTGTGAGCCTCCACTTGCTCTCTGCTGAATGCTAGACAACGCAAGGGCTGGACTGGCTGTTGTCATTCCACCCTGAGTAAAAGGGAGTGTTCATCTCTTTCAGAAGCAGATTTGGCACCAGTCTGGTGTGGGAGTCATAACCTGAAGGGTGCTTCCCAGCACCCATTATCCCGCAGACACAGTATAGCCCGTGCAGGTTGCTTTCAGTCCTACCTTATTTCTTTACTCAGTCACATGTGGGCAGGAAGGTGATCACTCCTCCTACTACACCCACCATACAAATCATAAATAAAGCTCTGCTTGAGTCTTCTTTGCCGACCATTAGCATTAATATCAGTTCTGCTGCAGATCGAGCTTGGACAAACTCACTTTTCCTTCTTGGTTTCACCCCTCACTCTGGTATCACTCTGCATTCTGTGTCATCCAGATCTTGTAGTCACTTTGCTCTGATCTGGATCAACCAAAGCCTTAAGGAGAACACAGGGGATGAAAATGTAAATTATACTGTATCACTAGTACTTGGAAATTCAGTTGGCAAGGAGAGGAAGGGGAATGATGTGCGAAATATCCAACTGCATATCCCCTTTCCACACATTGTAGTCAATGTCAGTAAACTTTGGTCAACCCAAGAAAAATATTCATTCATCCAGATCTTGATACGTAGTCTGCTTTTAGACTGCTTTACATTTTTGTTTTCAATAGACAACTAATTTGCTGTGTGCTGGGTCGTGTGTTCCAGAGCGTGCACTGCATGTACCTGCACAGTGGAGGCTGGAAGGTGAAAGGAGGCACAGGATCCTTAAGCTGCCACTTCCTGGGTGGAGGGGCTACCAGCTTCCTGCCTTGGGAGCACACATTCCTCTGTTCAGCCTGGGGTGGTACGCCAAGGCCTTTTCCTCTGCCGCAATGCTCCTCAATCTGCACAGATGGATTTATTTTTCTCTAGAAAAGCAGAATTTATTAATTCCTTCCCCCTTTCATTGTGCGTGCTTCTCTTACCACCTGAGCTACCTACATTCTTTGCAAATTAATGACAGATAGATAGTCATTAACCTTTCAGTGCCCTTGCTGTCTTTAAAGGTTTGCTTGACCATGGCCTGAGTGCAGTGCCTGCAAGTCTTGGGTGATACAGAATGCAGAGGTCTCAGAGACCAGGCCCAGTTGTAACACCAAGTGTCATTCACACTGGTGACTTTGTATGTGGGCAAGAATTCATATTACATTTAAGGTTAATGCCCTCATATAGCCTGATAAACACATTTAGCACAGGCTAACCTACATTATCCATTTAAGGTGACTCTTTAAAGCCAATTTGTCACTGGTAAACTAGTATGAGAAACCATGATTCTTACTAGCAGCTGAACAATACACTTGTAATCTCTATTTCAGAAGCTGCTGTGGGAAACAGCCTCACAGCTTGCTGTTTCTTCTGCAATCCAGCTGGCTTGCGCTAAACTGATGGTTGCTGTATTAAAAGCCTAAAATTGCTGTTCTTAAATTTAGGTTTTACTTAATTCAAGCATTTTATTTTTAAAACTGCACTGCAGTTAATGATCCAAACAGATCAATATTTATGTCCGGAGTTGTGCAAACTAAAAACATTAATAAGTAAAATAGATGTACTTTCACATAAAATGTAATTAATCTGATGTGCATTGTAGACATTTTTAATTAGAATTATCAGCTAAAGAAAATAAAGTGCTTACCTCTCTCTGCAAAGACAAAGAAATTCTGGTTATTTCCAAAGAATAGGTACCAGATTCTGATCTAGTTCTGCTTTTACACAAGTGAATTAAGCTCAATTCCTTCAAGCAATACCTTCATTTTGAAGAAGTGAAAGAGCAAGACCGTGCCAGTAGGGGACAGTATAAGTGAAGCTGGTCCTTCTCGTAAGGGCTGGCAAAGACTCAAATGAATATTCCAAAAGCAAGATATTGTGCTGTGTGTGAGAAAACAAGCCTAACCACCCAAAGAAGTTAATTAGCTGAGACCCGAGCTCTTAGAGGTTGTAACTGTTTTGGTTCTGGTGTTAGTTAGGTCACCCTTGGCTCTGCATCCTTTGCATGGTGCTCCTCTGAGCTCTGTAAAAACTACGCCAGAGCAAAACTGCCCTTGATGTGCTTGTGTAGTTACCCTTTCCTTTAAGATATATCAGGGCCTTTCATAGACATGACAAAAGTGTTAGTAGACTTTGCAGTCTAAAATAAGTATATATATACCACATGCATTTACCTCTTCATATGTATATGGAGAATGTGCCCACACTTTGGTTAGGTGGACAAAAGTGAATTTCTGTCATCTTCCTATTCCTTCTTTACTTTGGCTCCTGGAACAAATTTGTCTAATCTCTGGGCTGCTTTATTTAGGACAGTGATGACTGGATCTAAGATGGATCCCTGGTTGTCCCAGACTGTCAGAGCTCTCTCTCTGTACCTTGGGAAGGGGGAACAGAGTTCAAGATCACACAGTGTCAGGTCACCAATGCTGGCTTTATATAGTCAGAAAATCTCCTATCGAGTGTAAAGTGTGCTAGGGAGGATGATCTTGTCCCATAAATAGGATAGGAATAAAATATCTCTATTCTGTATAATCAGAATTATGTTAAGACCACAGCTCATTCACTTTTGTGCCTAGGGGAAAAAAACGGTCCTGTTTTTTCCTCCACTTGAGTTGTTAGATCAAGAACATGACACTAGTAACAACCACATTGTACTTGTCCATAGATACTAGCTGGTCAAGACTGATATTTTTCTAAGTTGCAAGTACAGGTGTCTGTATGGAGAGGTTTCATATCTTCCTAAGTGCTTCACATACAGTTTGATCCATGTTAAGTTGTTTCCACACCAAGCAAACAAACAAACAAATCCATTGTCAACAGTAATTGCCAGCAAGAGATTCCCTCCCTTCTCATCTGTCCCCAAAATTGGTATTAAAAATGGTTGAACTGCTAATTAAGATGAGACAAACCCCTGAGAACACTTCTAAGAATACATTTGTCAGGTAGACTTTTAGTCAAGTTCTTTCATGAAGGACCTAAAGACTGTGAAGGGCTTGCTGCTGTAACAAAAAAAAAAAAAGTATCCATGCTTGTCTCATGTCTGCGGACTTATCAATATATTTTCCTATGCAAGAGGGATTAGGGACCCCACACATCTTGTTTGCTTGCAACAATAAAGGTTATTGTCTAATTAAGTTTGATATCTCCCAGACAGGAAAACTCCATGCATTCTCAAATTCACCCTCATCCAACTCAAATTCATTTCTGAAAAAGCTATGTTTGAGATGCTGGTAGATGGCTAGACACTGTAAAGCTTTTTTCAGTTCTGAGTGGTGCAGTTGGTGTTGTCAATTCAATTCAGACAATTCTGAAATATCTGAGAATCCCTGAGGGAAGTTTTGCAATTCAGTAGGTTTGGCAGGGGTGGCAGTCCTGCCCAGGTTGCCAAATTCCTATCTTTTGCTTACTCATGGGGAAAGTGATGCCCATGTGTGAGAAGCAGCACTTGATTTTTCCCCTTACTGGCCAGATAAGCAACAGCTACAGACCGAACTCTGCAAAGAACTTCTCCTCCCTGTGTTGAGCTTTGCCTCTAGGACCATCAGCCCAAATCATTCTGCTGTGTGGCTCGTCTCCATTTCCCAGCCTGAACGCAGAGGCCGAAAACTCTGTGCTTGAAATCTTGCAGTTTTCAAGATTTCATTTCCAGTTCTCATATTCTGTTCAGGAAAGTCTGACTGCAGAGCTTCCTTGGCTCCACTTTTAATTCTTTCTTCCCATCGTGTTTAAATCCAGAGAGGAACTTGTGACACCTGTAGATTTCAGTGTGACTCTGACTTAGATGGCAAATGGGGCAAGGAGGGAGACCGTCTCTGTGGTTCGTCCTTCATAACTATTGTTACTTCTTTCTGGGAATGAGGAGCAGGGGTGAGAAATGAAGAGGTGTGCAAAGGCCAAAGTCTCCCTGTGTAGTGCAGATTTCTGTGGGAAGTTTGTGAAGAATGCAATGCACTGCTCTGTGCATGGCTGTCTATCTTCTGGGATTCTCCAGCTACCCACTGACATGGGAATCTGACTCTGTTGCAAAATTTAGCTTCAGAAATTCAGCTTTTGTGGTTTTGCTTAAGTTTCCAGCTTTCCTGATTGCACAGTACATGATCTTTGTGTAACCCAGTGCCGTATTATCCTTCCTAGCCTACACTCTGACAGCATCTAAAAGAGGCGTGAATTTTCTCTGTTCATCTCAGTGGGACGTGTAGTGCCCCACACCTAAATTCAGTACTAACTATTTTGCTCCTGCCCATTTCAGCTAATTGAGCCACCTAATAAGATTCTTTTACTGTGTGTTCCCAACATATGTTACATAGCCTGTGTTAGAGTCTCTGCATAATTGTTTGATGCACTAACAGGTACTGGAATAGTTGGAGTGAAAGAACGGGTCAGGACTTTCCACCTATTTAACAAGCTGGTTTTGCCTTTGCCCGACAAAGGAGATGGAAGGAGAGTCTATATCACAACTGCTTCCTGAAGATCAAGCCACCTGCCTTGCTCTGGTTTCATTATACTGATCCAACGTCTCAGTTTCTGGCTTCCATATTGATTTACCTTTTTTTCATAACTGATTCTGCAGCACAGTGATGACAGAAAATATATTGTGCTGAAATCCTGAAGTTTACTCTCTTTCACAATAAAATAAAGACAGAGCAGGTTACTAATTAGAGGCCATTTCTAAAAGTATTTCTAGAAGATGCCATAAATGTCACTGTTGCTTCCGACAGGGTCTTCTCCTAGAATTCAAACCTGAAGACTCGGAGACATGGCCTGCATTTCCCATGCTGTAAAAACCTGCAGGTTTGTGTTGCCATATTAGACATTGGACTTGACTTTGACTCCTTCAGGTGTGGTAATAGATAGTACAATGATACAATAAAACAGTGATTACTGCTGCCCATGGGTGTTGTGTATGGGTGTACTCTCGTTGCTACAACCAAAATACATCATAACAAACTCTATGGTGCACTGATCTTGTTATACTCAGTGTTAACACTGACAAAACTGCAGGACTCCACAGGCTTTTTACAGCTGAAGGAAGGCCCAGTTTGCTATATCCACCTCTCGTTCTTTTTCTAGGGATAGGCAACCCAAGAATCAATTGGATTTTAAGTGAGTTAGGTTCCAACATCACCACATCAGTTGCAGTAGAGTTTCCTGAGATGCGAAGATGCATATTTTCTTTTTAATTAGAAGTCTTTCCTTGTATGCAAGGAATTCTCAGATGTCCAAATTAGTGAAAAAGGTTGGAGTATATCATCTATGTCTAGCAGGAATTTGTTACTTTCAGTCAGAGTACAGAGCTGAAATATGAAGTCTTCAGAGCTCACCTGATTCATCTCTGGTTGACTGGTAGCCTAAGTAAAGAAAGTGATTTCACTCCAGGAGGTTTTAGGAGATTAATTTGATTTCATCAGCATTGTAAGAATCTCTGGGGACGTGCACAGCCCATACTCTTTTTACATCATCTCTGATCATAATCTCCAGGAGAACGAGAAGAATTTTTGTTTTATTGTATTACTTGTATCATGATTTGCGTGATTGAGAATGCTGAGCATGCCTTTGCTTTTGTCTGTTCTTGCTCGGAAATTCCCTTTGTAATCAGACGCTTACTCTCATTGACGGTAATGGAAAGAAAACAGCCCTTGACACACAAGAAAGGACTAATGAGAAAGCTCAGGTGAATGAATAGCTCTTTGGAGCAGAAGCTGAGTTTGAGAAACAGGATAAAACAAGCTACAAAGCCAGGGCAAGGTGAGCATCCCGAGTGGGATTTGGTGTCAGCCTGGAGGCTGGTGATGCACTGTTTCACTGTTCCAGGCAACACATGTTTGGTTGCAGAGAGGAAACGAGTCCAGCCAAATGATCCCGCTGTCAGTATAGAGGCCTTTCGAGTCAAAGATCTGAGAGACTTTTATATCATCTTAAAGGGAAGAACTCAAAGCAGGAACAATGTGGCTTCATCTTCTGATTCGTGTAGTTGTTGCCAGATCCTAAAACACCAAGTGAACATTTTCTATGCAGACTGAGCATCCTCAGGATAAGTAACTGACTGGCTCAGCCATGTATCAACTGGCAATGTGTATATCCCTGCAATACAAGTCAGCAGGCATTTGTTTTCTGTGCCATAAAAGACCAAGCAAACATATCATTATTATTACTATTATTTTTATTGTTTTGTATTTTAGGCTTGTACTGGGGGACTGTGAATATTTTTTTTTTTTTCAAAGAAGGAACCAGCAAAGAAGATTAAGTGATCTAATAATTTGTAATAATGAGTACTGCATTTGTGAGTACTGCAGAATGTTATATTCTGGCTTTTGGGACCATGCGTGCGTTTTATAGCGGAATAAATAAATAATCATTTGTGACTTCAAAATGTAACAGGCTTCAGAAGGGAAGGGGAGAGAAATGAATGATGATTCAGAAGGGAACTACTTTTCCAATTTGCCATAATTTTAACAAGAAGAAATCTGCTGAGTGCTTACAGGAGAACAATGTGTAGTTAATACTTCAAGTTAAGTACTGGCTTGATTCTTGGATTCAGTTATGAGCAGTCTACAGAAATAATGAGAAATTTTTGAGTTTTCCAAATTTCAGACCTGTTTAAGGTAATGAGAAGGAGCCTTTGATTTTAATACCTTTATGTCTTGCTTCAGTTTTCAAAACTGGTTGAACTTCCCTATGCAGTTCACCTCTGAACTATCACTGTAAAATCTGATCTGTTGCTACAATTTGTGGCCAACGGGATATTGATTTACTCACACCAAATGGTAACATATGCCAAGAGCAGTCCCATAGGTTCAGTGGAAACACCTGGATGGTAAAATTCAACTTACATTTTCAAAGTCTGGCCTTACAGCAATAAAATGGGTTAATTTGCAAAGCTTTCCAGAGTCTGAGAATTATTGATATTCCCCATTTTGAGAAAAACCAGGTCAAATTATTCATAATGAAATTATGATTGGAACTTTTGTCGCATATGAGAACTTGCTATTTGCTTTGGATGTGAAAAGGGATTGCAAGTGTTTTGCCTCCCTTACTGAGAAGCAGTAATTCACATGATTAGTCAGTGTTACTGCTCACAAAGGGGAGTTGAATCCTCTTCTGGCCTTTAATAATTATAGGTCATAATATGCCCCTAGCTATAAAACAGATCTTCTCACTTCAGGAGGTACGCTGCTGACCATTGGTACGATATTCAGCATTGTGCTGGTGTAGTAAACTGCGTAAGGAGTGGGTGCAATTATAATAGTCTCCCTGAGAATTTTTGTGGTCTTTTCTAGGCATGGAAGAACCAACCTGTCATGTAAGCAATTTCTGGACTTCCAGGATGAATCTTGGTCTAGCTTCCCTCGCCCAAAAAGTGTTCCAAAGCTAGCCAGAAAATCATAGCAGGGTCCAAGAAAATTATATTGTCACCTTTCTAGTTTATGCTGACAAGACATCAAAGTCAGTAACACAGACTGAGTAGCAAATCATCACGCAGCTGCAGCAAGTCTTCTCCTCCACTGTGAAAGGACCAAATTATACTCGGATGTTGTAGAGCAGGCATTTCCTGGGAAAGAGAGGTGTCAGGTGTGAAAGTGCCTGGACCATGGATGTTGACATGGGAAGGTCAGTTACCGGTGTTGCAGCCACACTGCCTTGCCTGTGCTGCATGCAGAGGAGTTCTGGGGTCGTGTACCCTGATTACACAGGGAGCCTACTGCAGATCAATGCCTGGGGCTGCACCATCCCTCAACCATACTGCCTTCCAGGATGAAAACTTCTGGATATCTGAGCTGGGGGAGAACCAGTATGTCCTGCAAAGGATCCTCTCATGTGAAAAATAAAGAAAGAAGAGTGCAAGGTGCACTCAGAGTACATCTGTCCTGCATTTGAGACCTAGACAAAGTTGCTGTACATGACATTCTCTTTGTGAACACTTCCACACAGAGTGCTCTGAAGCAGGTGTGAAGTCAATCTGCTCTGGAGGGGGCATGGGCCAGTCTGCATTACTTGGCCGGGGATCTGTGGCCCATTGTCTGAGATGGGTACATTTAGCAGTGTGGTTGCAGACTTTGGCACATCTGCTGATACTACTTTTCAAGTATCTAGAAAGTACTCTAGCAAAAGTTCTTTTTAGCACAATGGAAAACTACTCTAGTTTCGAGAAAAAAATAGTAGGAATTGAGTGCGTAGAAGGAGTTTCTACCACTGGTGGCTTGGTATGGTTTATATTTAGTTGTTTAGCTAGTACCTCCTTGTAGGGTATTTTAAGAAGACATTGGCATTTTGAGGTTAAAGATTAGTTCACTGCATGGTTGCACTTATGCCAGTCCTTCCCTCTTCATAATTCCTTGTGGGATGTTTATTTCCCACTTCTGAAGTGTTATGTCACCTTTTAAGAGAGAAATTCTAAGGAGGAAGTGGTGGATACAGCCTCCAGGTGATGTATTTACCATTTTAGGGTATAGAGAGTGAGGGCAACATTTGCTGAAAGTACCAGATACAAGCCATTGAACAAGAAAATAGCAGTGGCACTTCCGGGGTGGCGTAGGTATACCAGACATAAAAAGATTTTGTGGCACCTCATACATAGAACTGAGAGTCCTAGCCATTAGCTAATATCAGAGTCCATGGCTCTTTCCAGGTGTCCAAAGCATGAGGGAGTCAGTGGAGATGGATATAACAAAGCAAGAGACAAATGGCCAGTTTAGGATTTCCATATACTCTCTTTAACTCAGAGTAATTCCACTCATGCCAGGGGAAATATGCTTGTCAGTATTATTAGTAGCAATATTTGACTCAAACTTTGAAAAGTAAGGTTAGCCTTTGACACAGTAAATATTTAGTTTTCTGTTTACCTTCTTCATGTTAATGCTTTAAAGTTTATGCTGTAGTAAATAATGTAATAGTACATTTTTATTAGATTGAGTAGACATTTTTACAGTCAGTTATTAGCTGTTTAGACATTGGTAAATGGGCTATTCTCGGAGATGCTGATCTTTGGATATCCCTTTCCTCTCCAAATGCACATTCCAAACCACAGACCATTTTGCTTCTTTAAATCTTATTTTTTAGTCTTTTTTTTTTTTTTTTTAATGAAACAGCAGATTTTATTTGTATTTGTAGTTTTTTTTTGTTTGTTTTTGTTGGGGATGATATGCGTGGGTATTTTATTAATGTTCAGAAGAAGTGTTCTTTATGATTCCTTATGATTCTTTCTCTCTCCCCTCAGAATAAGATACATGAATTAGTGCAAAGTAATATATAAGGAACTTTTTTAGTGGCTTATGTGATCAATAGAGAGCTAGCACAGAGCCTTCCAGAAACTCTTGGTAGGACCCTGAAATGATCATCACAGATGAGTGGCTGATTGCAGAGCTGAATCAATCTGTGATTACATTACAATACAAAGGCCAGTTTCCGCAACCCCTTATTCATGCAAGCAATCCTAATGGAGGCAAAGTTAAGAAGAAGAAAGCTGAAATAATCAAATTCCTTTCAAGCATAAAAAACAACGTGAGGAGTGAAGGGGTTAATGCCTTGAAGAGTGCTTCTTCCCCATAATTTCCATCAGCTGTGTACAATGAGAAATGAAGAGAATTAATTTAATAGTTGCTAATGGTTTAAGAAAAGCAACCTCTGTAAATCCCAGTCCCAAAAAACCTGTAGATATTGCTGACTCAGTCTGCAATTCAGAGAGGGTATTTCTTCCAGTAATCTGTTTAACTTTCAAAGACTAGTGAAAAGTTCCTAAACGAGGAGCAACTTCTACGTATGGATTATTTGTGGCATACCCATCTGAAGCTTTTACTTGAAAAAACAGTGTATTCTGTTATTATATGTTGAATACCATAAACAGTGTCATTCTAGTTAGTCCATGTTTTCATCGTTATCCCTAGCCCAGCTTAAAAATATGGAAGCATGACATGATGTGTTCCAAAGACAGAGGAACACATGATAAAAATGTAGGCGCAAGAAAACATAGTGGGTTGGGTAACATGCCTCTAGCATTGCTTATTCTGTGATTCCGAAAAGCATTTGAGAATCCATGCTTAAATTTAAGCTGTGTGTTTAAGAAAACCCATCTCTATGCAAAGCATTTAAGCTTATGCTCAGATGCAAAGCTGTGGTCAAGTTGTACTGATGTGGATAGAGAAGGTGCATCCAAACTCATCAGCATGAAGCAAATATGGGCTGATGCAAAGCCCACTGATACCCAAGGAGGTCTATCAGACCCTTATTTAGAGCATTTGCTAAAACGAGGTCGTTTTTTTGTCCATTGTGCAGTGCTCTGATGTACCCCTAACATGGATGGGGCAGTGTTCAAGGGGAAGAAATACAGGGGATGCAGTCTCTGCCCTACCCAACCTTAGATTATGCAGAGGGATTGTAAAAAGTTTTTTAAATACATTCCAGCAGAAGTATCTGTCATTGTGCGCCCTTTCTTGGTCCTATAGTACAGAAAATCTTGTTTCTCTCCAGGTTCTCTGCATTTCAGGAGGCTGTCTCCAAGCTCCCCTAGCTGCTGCCACTAGCGAGCTCCGCATGTGGCTTAAAGGAGCAATTTCAAGAGCATCATTGAGGCCCATGAAAGGTACTGAATAATCAGGAAATAGAAGGAGAGTGTAAGAAGAGCAAGTTAGTTTAGAATTTCTACTTTTTTTTTTTTTTTATTGATAGAATCTGTGTATACAAGTATGGAAAGATTCAGTTTCAGCTAAGGGTGTTATTTCAGTTATCCAGTACATAACAGATTTCTCATGAGTACAAGGAAGAGTACAGCTCTTAGTCTTTCCAATGCCCTTTCTTTTTGGAAACAGGTGAGGAAATATTCCTGCTAGACACTGGTCCCAGGGCATGAGGGGAATGTGTGTATTTAGGAGTTTGTACAATAAATATACCTGAGGTTGCCTGTGGTCTCAGTATTGGTCCTGCAAGCTCTAAGATGGAAACATAAAGCTTCCAGTCTGCTTTTCGAAGAGGCTTGAAAACATACTTTTGAGTATGGACATACTGAAGCCTTGTTGCTGGGTATGGGGGGTACAACAGCAGATTCAGGGGTGTAGGACTATGGTATAGGTGATGTTTTTTGGACCAGAGTACAAGGAGTTAAACAGCAGTGGTACATTTAGTTTCACACTGGAATGTTGCAAATCCTGATGTTTGTCTCAAGGTCTGGCGCACAGAGGCAGATATGAGATGCACAGACTGATACGAAGCCGTGTAGCCTGGCTAGGGTTAGGCAGCCTTGGGACTGGGTTTATATGCTATTTTACATTTGTGTTAAAATACGTTGTCCTAAAGCTTTAGGCATTCCTGAAAAGCTACAGTGAAAGGAACAGTGTATTTTCCATAGACTCCATGGCTCTGTGGGAGAACCGACTGTGCAGCCTGTCTAGTGTGGAGGGAACTCTGTCCTGAGTGGGGAGAAAAGGGAGAAAACTCAGCTGGGAAAATGTCATTGAAATAGACTGCTCCTTAGGCTTGTATAATTTTCTGTCATTGGCCAGTGATAGGGGGATGTTCAAGCAAAGAAGCCTTAGTGCTGTGTTTGATCAAAGGTAGTAATCTTGGCCCAGGAAATTCATTCAGATGTTAATAATAATGGAAAACTGTGAAATCATGGCATTTGCAGGATAGTAGGGAGGCTTTGTCTTCCTTCCTGCAATTTACCCTCCTTCATTGCTGAGGCCCAAATGACAACATGGATAAATGGCTATTATCACAGGACCTGGCTTTATACACCTTGTGCAATGGTAGGAGGAAAATTAATACGGAAGCAGCAACCTGATGAAAGCCATTGTAACAATAGCCATTCTTTGTGAAGTGCTGCATCCTAAACTGATTTTCACTAGATGTTTACAATTGTACATGTCTGTGTCTATGTGAGAGACGTTCCTGTTTACTGTGTGATTTCATCAGCTTCTACAGTTTGAAACGCCACAAGGCCCCCTGTGCTCTGACACGCTCTCAGTGTAGGGAGATTGTACAAGACCCTTCTCACCCCCCAAAAAAACCCAAACCCAGATCCCTCAGGCTTCTGGAGTTCCTGATGTGTTTTCTTTGATTTCACCTCTGGGGAAAAAAAAAGGATGTGCAGCTGAAAACTACACTGAAAAAAGAGAGGGGCAGGGGCAAATATGCTCCTATTATGTTTTGAAGGATAGAAATTACCTGCTTTTTGTGAGCTGTGTGCAATAAATTCAGTCTGGGCATTAGTTATCCAAATTGCCTTTTCCTTTTATCTAACATAAAAAACACTGTCACACTCCTAACTAATGTTTCATTTTTGTGTTAGATGCAATATCAGATGTTTAATTAGGCCAAAAATTATTTGTGCATTAGTGTGAACTTTTTGAAGTATAATGGTAAATTGTTAAATGTATAATTATACCACTGATAATTAGCAACCTTTTTTTTTATGAGCATCACTGGTCCTGTAGAAGGAAATAATGTTTGCAATACTGAATGGTGAAATTCAGTAGAATTCACATCTCCTCACACAACTTGAGTTAAGATTGGAGACTTGACCTTCCTCAGGTAGAAGTCCCAATGTACTATAATCTTGGGTACTCAGTTGTACTCTACATTTCTAAGAAGCTCCTATTTTGAATTTCCTGCTAATTTAATGCCTTTCTGTTGTCTTTGCAATAGGAAAATTTCACCCTTTATGTCATTGTTATGAAAACCTTTAAGTCTCGTTTGATGCAACTAATTCTGTATGCAATCCTTGCTTTTTTTTGGCTTTGGAAATTCAGATAGCAGACATTTGATTCCACAGCCGAAATTCTCTGTGAGAAAGCTTATTTTTAAAGATCTAAGTCTGATCCATATTTGCCATTTCATTTTAGAAATTTGAATGACAAAATACTTCGGCAAACTTGAAGATAAAATGCTCATTCCTGCAAAACACTTTGGAAGTACCTCTCTAGCCTGACCTATTCTTTTTATTACTGTGTGTGACTGTGTTGTACATCAATTTTTATGTGTGTGTGTCCACATATATAGGTAGGTGTCCTATATATGCTGCATATGCTCCCTATATATACAATTTATGCAGACACATATTTTTTAATATAACATTAAAACCAGAACCATATGTTATACAACATTATGGCTTCACTATTAATCACTCAGAAGTTAAACATTTCAGAAGCTGAGGTACGTCATGTCAGAATCTGAGATATGTCATGGAATCATAACTCTGGTCCTATGTATTTTATAGTCTTAACTGGGTGATCATGCATTACTTCTCAAATAATGCAGCCATGTACATCTTTATCTGTATGGTTAGAAGTTGAAGTATTTTAAAAATAGACATTTCTCCACTCCCTCCTGCAGGAGCTTAATATTACATTGTTTGATGTCAGTGAAAGCATTCTTACTGACTTCCGTGCTGCAGGATGTGGAACTCCACTCCCTAAGCCAGTCTATTCTCTGTGCAAATGTAACTTAAATGTGGTACTTCAAACCCTGAATTGTCAAATTTTGCCTACATTGTTTCACAAGTATAGTAGTATTTGCATGAGATTTATTTTGAACCACTTATGCTTTTTTTAATAAAAATGATTTATGAAAAACATTTACTGGGACTACTGATCAATTCATTTTTGATGTTAGGGAAGACGTTTATATGTACTCAGCTTTACACATAGTAAAGGGTCATAGCAAAAAAATTACTATTCAATTTTTAGAGGAAGTTTAGGCTTTTGAGTGATTTTTTTAACATAAACTGTCTGAGGACAATTTTGATTTTAATAAAAAAAAGAAAAGCGCAACTACAAGTAGTTCCAAATAAAAACATTGTTATTGGACTGCTTCACCTTGGTCCTTAGTAGAATTTGTAAACGAACCCTTTTTCATACATTATTCTCTTCCTGAGCTTATCTTCCTGCTCAGACTGTTTTTTCATATTTTCTTCCATTTTGTCACAAAGATAATCTATAGAAAACCAAAAAATGAGTATCCAACTAGACAGGTACCAATGTTTGAAGCTACCTAGACTTGAGAAACAGTTTGGACCCTTAGAAAAACACCAATTATAAGTTTTGGATCACATTTCAAATTCAGATTGCTGATTTGAGTGAAAGTTAAAGGACTTTAGAGGTGGCATCTAGATATAGTTCTTCCCTAACCAAGTCAGAAAGCAGATGAAAAGAAATAAACCAAAAGAGAATGATCAAGAAGAGCAATTAAAAGCTAAACAGTTCCCTGCTGTATTAGAGTGGCAATAACCTTTTGTTGCCTTGATTTACTACTTTGTAAATTGGGAATATCATGGCTGTTTGTGATGTTTACACAGCACTTAACAGATAATTAGGATTGTCTACATGCTAAGTATTTCAGCCATACGTGGTATTTTAATGGCAATACCCAGACCTGCATAACAAAACAGTGTAAGACCACAGTTTTTGCATACTTCATCTGGGACAAGAAAGGACACTTCAATTTCTCGTAACCCATTTCCTTTTCTCTGATTGGACTGTATGGACTTTGAAGAGGTTTTACCTGGAGCCATAATGTAGTGGAGGTTTTAGGTGTAAAGATATCCTTGCATAAAATTGCTTTCTTTCTGTAACAACTGAATATAGATACTCATGGTCAGTGAATTCAGTCCATTAGGAGGATAGTCAGTATCCCCAGCAAAGACTGGGCTGGACACGAAAGTTGTTGAGTCTGCTGCTCCTTTGATCTCCATTTGAATAGATTGTCCAATAAAACTAAAATCATATTTCTAAATGTAACTAGCCTGGAATACTAAATACTGTATGTAACAGTTGGCCTCCATTTCCCTCTTTTTTTTTGCAGAAGAGTGATATGTAAGGAAAGAGATAGTAGAACCTTCCTTTCAATGCCTTCAGCCTTGCCAATTCTTTGGCCGTCTGGATCCTCTAGAAGGCATTGTGCCTTAGGAGGTTATTGTCTGTGTGCACTGGGCTGGATGAACATAGCCCTGTCACTGTCCTGAGCTCAAGTTAATATGTGCTGCCTCTTGGTAAACCTTGCTAATTTGGGTTCAGCACCGTACTAACTTTAATTAAATGGCTTCTAATTCAGAGCTGGCTCATATCTTGGCTCGTATCCCTGTTCATGGGAAGAGCAAAATTTGTCTGCCCACAGTGGTATGACAAATCCTCGCAATTATCACTGAAGTTCTGTACTGGGTTGGTATAACTTGGCACTATGACTATAGTGGCCTGACATACTAGAATCAGTGTGAATGTTCTATTAATATTCCCCGTCAGATGCTCAGGGAGTCAGGGAAATGTACATTAAAACATTTCATCCTTTAGTCAGAGACATAAAGGAAAATACTTCATCTGTTGCATTTTTTGCCACCAGAAAGTTGCCACAACAGCAGCAAAAGCTTTCTGAGTAAATAATATAAACAACATATGAGAAAAACAGCCAACAGTGTCATAAAGCTAATCAAGAATATATATTGATTTGGATTGAAAATGACGTAATCTTCCTTTTTGTTTCTTGCAGTTATAGTTTCTTTTCTGTTTTAAAATAATGATGAGAGCAATCGACGTCTGCCTAACGCAAATGATGTGTCAGCTTACCGTAAATTCCTTGTCAAGCCTGGGCAAGTGCAAAAATGCTAAATGTAACATTAATTGATCAATTTAGCATACCAGAAAAGCTAAACTGCTCCATATGATGAAAATTCTCATTTTTTGCCGTGTTCAGAATATCCTTTTCAAGTGCAACTACTTTACCATTGATCAATGACCATGCAATGGAGATGAATTTCATATTCATTTTCCATGGTTGCAAATTATTTTAATTACTTCTACAAAGGGTAATTGGCACAATCAGCAGAGGTTAGCAGATCATCTGAGAACATTTATATTGCCAATTTATCCATTCTTGAAATGTCAATATTAAATTATTTTATTTTTTGTTACAAATATTATATATATACAGCTATAGTAAATGCAATTATTTTCTAGGAGAACTTGTGACCTCAGGGTTCATGAGTTAATACGTTTGTTCTGGCTACTGAAGCTAAAATGAATCTTAATGCAGCATTTCAAATACTATAATCCGAAGTCTTTTGTAAAAACAAAATGTTTGTATTGTAGCACAGAACTGTATTTATGTAATGGGAAAGCCTAATGTGCTCAATAAATATTGAAGTTCTTGGCCTCCTGCTGAGCATTTGATATTGAAGCGTGCCATTATAGACTTTGAAATTGATGCCCCTTTTCATTCTGGGCTGAATTTGCACCTTTGCTACAGTAATTTCACTTTGCATCTCTGCACATAATTATTGCGAGACTGATTCAACAGGGGAACAATAAAAAGAGATATAGAGAGAGCTCTGCCTGAACAGCAGGCAGTGTTGTATTATTTTAATGAAACTGGAAAGTTTGAGGAACTAAAAGAGTAAACATTGTGAAATGCTCAAATCAGGACTTCAAGCAGTTGTTTTCAGGTCCTCTGTTACTTTCACAGTATCTGGAGCTAAATTTCTGGGACGTGATTTAACTATTACTAGTGCAAAAAAGAGCAGACTTTTGGCCTTTGTGGTCTCTTCCACAGTGGAGTGAGGAATCCTGTGTTAAGCATCCATCACCTGTAGCCTCCGAGCACTTAGGTGCTGATATGGATCCCTGAGTAAGGAAATGCAACAAGGGGGTAAGACAGGCTTATATGTTCCTAACCCTAAACTCTGTATCAGTCCCTTCTTATGTATTAACTCTTCTGAGAACTCGTAATTAGCTCCCAAGGCCAATGAACTCAGGAAGCCAACTGGCTTTTTTCATTCTGTACTGAGTCTTCATAGTTTTAAGTCGTAAGTAGCTGTAATATTTTGCTTTGTGAATGTGTGTCTGTTTTTAATGTTCATGTTAGTGCTGAAATGCCCTCAAAATATGACTATTTTCCACTGGGATAAGAAACACCTCAAGGAGACATTCACAAGTTGAGCCCCTTGGAAAGAGTTGCAATACGAGCACTTAGAGGACATACTGATTTAGCAATGCTCGTAGATTTGAGAGGATGCTGGTGGTCCCACAAAGAGCATTCCACTTTCCTAGCATCCTCTGGGAGCAGTCTGTGTAGACTGTGCCCACAGGACAGTCAGACCCTAGGCAGAGTCCTACTGAGAGAGCCATTGACATGAAGCAAGTTCTTTCAAACAAGTTAAGAGCAGTGTATTTCTCATTCATGAAAATTTGGCGCCTTTGAAGCCAATAGGAGTTCTGCTGTTGTCTTGCAGCGTGGATGGTGTTTAAGCCCCGAATTTGCAATAAGCGAAGTGGTTGAGTCCAGAAAGAAGTATGAGAATTGACTATTCCACAGAAATTAGTGGGCAGATGGGAGTAGTCTGGGTTTTTGAGAGGCAGGTTTTCTGAGACACAGAGGAAGTTACCCTGTTTCAGCTGAAACTACCTGCTGAATTTCTCATTTGCATAACAGCAGATCTCTCCCAGTGTCCTTATTATGGTTCATTCAATATAAGAACAATAAAAGTGTGCACAGAGGCCCAGCTACTCAGGCACTGTGGATCCATTGACTTCAAGATCTGCTGAAAAATCAAAACAAAAGCATGCACAGAGGGATCTTCAAACCTGAACTACAATTAACTTAAAAAAAAAAAGTCTGTACCAGTTCAAATCCTCACACTGTACGGTACGATGTTAACTGACATACCACCACTGATGTTGCCAGACTTGCACCGGTCACCAACCTGAGTATCTCATGCACTGGGCCACTGGTGCCAGAGACACAAAATGAAATTCCAGATAGCGCAGTTTTTCAGTGTAGTGAAACCAAAGCCTTTTCGATTCTCATCGGCTTGCTTTCTTAGGACACATCACCTGCTACAGTTTAACTTTGATTTTACTGCCTGGCTCAATAAAGGGGCAAAGTGGCCAAAGCAATGATGAAAGATTTTTATATGAAGTTGGTATCACTTAAGGTTATACGTAAGTCTCTCTCTCCCATCACTTTAGATATTCAAGTTTCCTACATGTATTTCTCTGGGATGTATCTTCTTTAGACATTAACGCTGTCAATGGTCTTTCACAAAATATGTTTCCATTTTCTTTTTCCTAAGCAGCAGAAATGTTGCAACGAACTTTCCATGGAAAAATACTACAGGCTACATTCATTTCAGATGTTGTACCCCAACAGCTACATCTATGACATGTGTTGTCAGTGAGAAAGTGACTTGTTCCACTCACTAGTTGTTGGTCTTTGTTTGGTCCTCTGATTCATATTGAACTTTTGCTATAGTTGTTTTCAGATTTCAGTCCTCCTCTTTCCCTGCTTTCCTCACTGCCATTTCTGTACACTTGCCTATTAATTTGCTTCTCTTAGATAATTTTCCTTCTGCAGGAATATAGGGGTTTGTATTCCTGATTCATTTTTCCTGAGTTTTCACCACTGTCTACTTTGTTGAATTAATTTACATCTTTGTAAGGAGTGGGAGACAAAATAGCACCCTTCAGTGCTTCATTTGCTGTTCTCATTGCACAGGAGTAAATGAGAAGATATGAGAATGTCAGGAATTAGGTCTGGCTGAAGCTACTCAGGCATTGAATTACGCTTGCAATCTGAGGTTCAGAAAACACTGGAAACTGTCAATTTTCATGTTGCACAGTGGTGCAATAGTATGGAATAGCATAAAATCTTACTTTGATCTACAGTTGCTACATATTTGTGTGCTGTAGCAAACTCTGAACAAACCTGAATCTAGATGCAAGTTTATAACCCATGGATTGGGCAATATTGTCTTTGAGATACCGGGGTTTGCTGAAAAAAAATCATGCTAGTCTGTCCATATTCTTTTGCTTATAAATAATTCAGTCTTCTGTATGTTCCCGCACATAGGTTAGTGTTGTTGATATGAAAAAGTTTTCACTTCACCTGGCCACCCTGCCCTCATTGCAAAGGGCATTCATTTGCTCGCCTACCAGTTTCTAACCTATAGAAATAACACTGACGTAGTAAGAAAAGAGGGAGCCTTTTTACTACGCTGGCTTAGAAACTGAGGTCACCCAGCAACTGCTTCAAGAGCAGCTGAGGTCTGTGTGGCCATGGAGGACTGGGACCTCAGAGAGAAGAAGATGGACAGCTGAGGGTGGCAAGCACCATAACTCTTTCCTGGTAAACCATCCTGCTTGCATATCAGATCCCTACATGTGGGTATATTTTTAGTTAATCAGCTATTCTGAGTTCATTAGTTATTCTGCCCGTTTGTCCAGGCTTCCATTCACAAATCCAGTGCATCTCAAAATTTTGGTTTAATGCTAGTATATTATTAAATATAACAACACTGAATAACTTACGAGCTCTCAGAACTTTGCTCTAACAATTGTCTTTAACCATGTACTTCTCAGAATAAGCCTGTGCAGTGGCCTCCTGAACGACATGCAACGATTTATTCTGGTTTTAAAATAAAATAATCTACATTCACACCTGTGTCCTATGGAGTTCAAAAAATCACATAATGGTGGATGTTGGAGGGGACCTCTGGAGGTCATCTGGTCCAGCCCTCCTGCTCAAGCAGGGCCACCTAAAGCCAGCTGCCCAGGACCATGTCTGCCTTCCAGGAAAGGAGACTCCGCCACCTCTTTGGGCAACCTGAGCCAGTGCGCAGTTTCCCTCACAGGAAAAAAGTGTTTCCTGATGTTCAGAGGGAAGCTCCCGTGTTTCAGTTTGTGCCCATCGCCTCTTGTCCTGTCACTGGACACCACTGAGAAGAGCCTGGCTCCGTCCTCTTTGCATCCTCCCTTCAGATATTTGTACACATTGATGAGATCTCCCCTGAGCCTTCTCTTCTCTGGGCTGAACAGTCCCAGCTCCCTCAGCCTTTCCTCATAAGAGAGATGGTCCAGTCCCTTAATCATCTTCATGGCCCTTTGCTGGACTCTCTCCAGTAGCTCCAAATTCAGTCACCCATACTTTTTTATGGATGAAATTTAGCCCTGTGGCTTTTTTGTTTGTTTGTTTGTTTGAATCATTCTGTCTATTTCAGGAACACTTAAAGTGGAAAAGTAATGAGAAAATAAGAATATCTAATTTACTCTCAATTTCTTTTTTCCTGCTAGATCTGCTTAAGAGGCTGTGGTCTTGATCTAAGTTGTCTAAGAAATGAACAAAGGAACAATTTATATGGGAGATTAATGAGTGTGAGGGGCTTTGGTAATATGGCAGTAAGTACCATAGAAATGTTATAAATACCTAAAAATTCAGCACAGAGAAGTATGGGCAAAACTCCAAATAGTTGTCACTATTGTAAGATGTAAAAAAAAAAACCTCTTAATGGGCAAAACCTCTGCCTGTTATTGGTAAGAAGCACTAAAAGTAGCCATTCTTAGGAGCACTTGTGGTTGACTAGCACTTGTTATGCTACAGAAGAGGAGTAGTAGTCCTGAGGAAGAGGTTTTTCTTTGTCATATCAGCAGTTTTAAGTAGAGCGCAGATGCTTTATGCTTCCAGGCTTGGTTACATTAGAAGATGTATTGAGCACAGTGTAGAGGATTTTTTTTTAAGAAGTGATGTGCTAGGAATTAATGGTGTGACTAGTGAAATTTTGCTTCTCTTGCTTGTAGAAACTACAGGCACTTTTCACTTTTGCATGTGTTTCTAATTGAGATAGGTGTAAAGTCAGATATTTTCACAGAAGTCACACAGGCCAGAGTGTACAATAGCAATTAAGTATCGAGTGTGCATATGACTAATTAATTAGTGCCAGAAGGAAACATATGTTTTGGCTCCTTCCTGGAGCCAATTACCACATACTAGTCTTATAAGGCAGAATGAGAAGCGGCCCCATGCTGAAATACAAGTTCATTACAAAACAACATGACAAAGAAGGAAGCAAGTATGTGCTGACCAAGCCAACTACTACAGAGCCGCAACAAAGGAAAAAATTATCAGGGAAACTTCTGCACTGAAAAGACAGCTCTGTCTACCTTCGAGGGACAACTTCAGATTGCAGGTGCACTTGCATAACCTTTTTCCTCACTTTTAGAGGCTGCAGAGATGATCCCTGCCCCAGTCTTTATTCTACTGGGATTCATTGTCCTCAGAGTACCATGTCCTTGAAAGATGCTTCTTCAAATGATGTAACTAGGCTTTAAGGTACAGTTGCAGAAGTCAGGTACATTTATACAGCTTGGTTATATCTGCCATATAAATTATTTTACAAGCAGCATTACAAATAGCATGCTCTCAGTCGCTGAGAACATGGACAGAGTTCAACTGCAGCTTGGCAACTGAATATTGGCAGAAAATTTGTGCCACATTAATTGAATATTTGCACAAGCAGGGATTACGTCAGTGACAATAGTACAAATTTATATGTTAAATACAGGAATGACTTCTAGCAAAATGACAGAGTGACTGGTAATGCCTTCTAATTCTGTGATTTGCTTCAAACTTAGCTTACATAGTATTTTTCGCAACTCCTGACACAAAGATGTGGCAAGTGCAAGTATGTTTAAAATAAATCTCTTCAGAATTCTTCATACTTCCATTCCCACCTTGCGTGAATACACCTCACCAAATACATTGCTACTCTATGATACTTCTATCAGACCTAACTGAACAGGATTTAAAAATCTTTAGCATGGCTTTATGGTGAGAATATTCATGAATACAAATCCATAGTTTGCTCACACTTTACATAATCCAGGTATACATTTTTCCTGTGCACTTACTCTTGGGAAATGTAACACAAATTAAAAACCCACATAGGCTCATGTTTTCTGTATTTGACCATCTGTGCTGCTTACTGCCAAAAAAAAGTCCTTTGCCTCTGCTGCTATCATTTTATTGACACTCTGACAGATGGGTGTTTTATTCACTTTTTATTATTTCACCTACTTTTAGTCCTTGTCTCCTCTCTTTAGGTACTTGGCAATGTTTTAAGAATATCCCCCCTTCTTTCCTGCTGATTTTTTGCAGCTGTGCATCCTGTTTAGTCATTTTGTTTCTCATCTCAACAGCTGCTCTCTCCTCTGGCTTTTGTGCTTCCACCTTGTGGCTTGCTACAACTGCTGCTTTAAACCCAAGCGCTCCTCATTTATCCTTCACCTCCTCTGTGTTAGGTTTAGGGGTCTGTGCACCTGGGGGCAGGCCTGCTGAAGCCGCGGATCTCCAGGGATCACCCTCCTTCATTATCAGTCTTCTTTGCATTTGTTCATTGCAACTGTGTTTCTTACAGCTTGAAGGTGAGTCTGCCTCCATCCCTGCCAAAAAGGCCGGTAACTTAGCTGTGGCTAACCGTCAACGCAAAAGAGGAAAGAGGGACTGGCCAACAATGTCTAGAAGTGACACTTTCTTCAATTTCTGGGTTTTCTGAGGTCTACCCATGTTTATGTGAGCATGACCTACCTGGAGAACCCAGGGTAAGCCCAGACCACTGTGGGGCTCAAGTGGTGTCCAGCTCTCCCCAGCAAACACACATCGTCTTTCCAGTGAGAGCCACTCTTCTCCACAGGAGGGGTCTCTGGATCTGCCCTGAGCAGCACGGTACACTTTACATCCTGCCCACACTCCCACTTTGAGGACAGCCCGGGATGCCTGTGAGCGGGCTCATGGGGGCTGGCTTCGCTGGTGCTCTGCCAGGGGTCAGCCCAGGTGTGCAGCTGGGCATGCATGAGTCTGGCCAAGCCGCTCTTGGTGGGGTCAGTACTCACCTGGAAGTCTGGTTCTGAAGGTCAAGCTCTGAGGCATTCCCTGTGCCTTGGTTTTTTATGTGCAAAGTACTGCTAATTGTGTTCTTCAATTCTCGTTTTTATTTCCAAACTCCTTCGGCTGGGCACCATCTTGAGCAGTTTAAGATGAGCCTCAAGGCACTCTTAGTATATTAATAATACTCCATTAAGGTGCTGGACATAAACAGGAAAGGCCTTGGCGTTCTCTCAAAGAACAGGAGTTCAGTTCTTGATCCAGAAAAAGAGTTGGTACTCACAAAATCATCATCATAAAAAAAAAAATCAACAAATATTTCTGTAAAATCACTTTTGCTTGTCCAAGCCCTGATCCACATACTTGCCTGAACTGTTTCTTTGTAGATCTGTAATCTGAGGGGTGTAACAAATAGGCAAGCAATTGATCACATCTTTAATAAACTGGAGAAAAGAAAAATCAAGATCATGTTCAAAACCCATTTTACAAAAACTCATTAAATAAAATTTTTTGCTCTAATTGTGGTCTCCTGGATTTTGATTTGTTGCCAGACAATGTTGTTTAATGTGCTCAAGAAATTAAGAATTGGTATTCCAGTGGCACAACATTGCATAAGGCTTAAGAAAATATTCTGTTTAAACACACTTAGTGGTGGGGTTTTTTCGTGTTAACCATTATCATGGGTAACAATATTTCACTGGAGGCAGATGACTATCCAGAAGCATAATTAATCATGATTATTTATGTCATACCTAATTATCAGGAAATAGCCCCAGGGATACATTTCAGTTATATTTCAGAACCTTCAGACTATAATTACTTTGCTTTGTATTAAATATTCTTTACATAATCTTGAAGTTTAGAGCATGTTTATACGAAATAAGGTCAAAGGGATAGAACTAAATAATGTACAATCAAATAATGAAAATATGTGCATTTGCGGAAGTGCTGAGTTATTATGAGGAAGTATATTAATTTCATTCTTTTCATAATTAGGTAAAAGAAATGGCTTTCTACTGTAGTTTTGAATATGTGAGCACACTAGCATAACAGCAAGGGCATTAAAACATAGGCCTTTTAAAATTCTGTTAGTGTAGTGTAAAGTGGATTAAAAGTTGGAAAAAAAATAAAGTCCCACCTAAGGGTCTGAATTCTGAAAGACTTTTCATTTGTAAAGTTTGAAAGATATTTTTCAGTGAGGACCTTTCATGTTCTAAGGAGTTTCGTAGCTTCCAGTGTTGCTGTAAAAATATTTAGATGCATTTCTGGCTGATTATTTATAACCCATTGTGTGTAATTAAAGCATTTAATAGGAGTTGTAAAATTAGGTAGGCAACGTACATGAGCATGTATGTGTGTAATTTACATTCCTGGTTGTTAACGATTTTGAATACCTATAAAATGAAGAAGGGATAAGACTGAATATAAGACCTCAAAACATGCACACACTCGTGGACCTAAGCTATAATTTTATTGAAGGGCATACCACGCAAAGTCATTCCTGTATAAATGAAAACCTGGACATTTATTTTTACAAATAAGGTTTTTTTCCCCTTGTTTTTGTTGATAAAAAAGACAACAACATATTTTCAGCACCATTATAGCCAGAGGCTGTTTTTGGGAACACGGTTCTTGCATAACAGATTTGCAGAACTATGCTGGAATGCATGCCATTATACAGTCTGGGAAAATAGGTTGTGGGGGGTGGGCTGGCTTGAGGGATTTTTTTGGTTTCGGTTGTGCTTAGGAAAGTTATGTATGACCAGGCCCAAAATTCAAAGTGTATTTGATTATTTTATTAGCTGACAGAATATGGGCTTAGAGGTACTCATTCCGTACAGCATTTTGGTGTGTGCTTAATGTTAATGTAAAGTTGGAGTTTACTGACCTCAATTCATGTGGTTACCGCTATGTGTATGGTTAAACACAGTTTGCACCAGGACCAGAAGCCTCAGTACAGCTCTCGTTGAACAGACTTGTGCTGGCTTCAGTGAACTGCCTTGGGACTAAACACTTCTATCCAGCTGTCATGTAGTGAGTGCTGAATCTCCTCTCAGTTTTGGCAGGAGTGCTTTAGGATCTGGGTAGTTTCACTCTTCAGGTCTAATCTTACATAGGTCCCATTGACTTTGGAATCGTGTTTCGCTGAAGCTCTTTTTGTGACTTGTCTGTGATTTGGTGAACCAAAAGTGAAGTGCCTTGGCAGCCACACCATTAATGCATTTAATGCCCATGCCCTGGTTTTAATGTCTACGTATTTCATGACACAGTTGTGAAACCTCTTCACTAAATTATTCAACCTGCTTATATATTAAGAAAAAAATAATAAAGAAGATGTTATTTTAAAATGTGAAAAAGGAACGCCTGATGTTGACGTTCAAAGTCAACAATCTCCTCTTAACATTGGAGCAGACAAATCCAGTAATTGTTTGCTAGTATTTAACGTAGTGACAGCCCTCGGATAGAGCCCATTACGGTTTAATGACAGTGCACTGTTTACCTAAACCCGTCATGAAAAACGTGTGCATTTGAACTGCCACCCTATATCTTCTGTGAATAATTGTATGTGAAACTGAATGTTACTTGAGGAAATATCTACCTCCTATCCTGAAAGGTATTTTTCTTCTCTGTTTGCTTGTCCTTAGCTGGACTTTTTTTTTTTTTTCCTATTACTTGAAGTATCATTGGAACAGAAGGCAATATGTTTGGGTAATTGAACATTCAATTAATTAAACCAACAAATATTGAAATCCAGTGTTATGAATGGACCACTTTTACTTGGCATTTTCCCCTCTATTTTCATCTACTTTGTTGAGATTTCTGAGCATTAGTGTCAAAGTGGTGCACTACTTGTTGCTGCTGGTAGACAGGAGCAGCCTTCCCTTAATAAAGCAGTCAGCTGGAAACAGTGATCTAGTGACTTTTTAGAGAATATTAAACGTTTCATTTTACTTTTTCCCCCCAACCTACCAGCCTCCAAAGGCAACCCCTAGGTAAGATGAAGCCAAGCTTAAATATCTGGTGTTGATTCAGCTTACACTGAGGCGAGCTGAGGCACTTCTCTGAGCAAAATTTCCCAAAGCAGTGAGTGCTTGAGGTGAGAAGCTATCCATCTCCAAAAGGCTTAGGGGAGTTCAGCTACCAGCAGCACATGAGAAATGAGAAGAGAAAAAGTAAGAAAATTCTAGAAAACCATAAGTGCTCTCCATCTAAGCTAAACACACTTTTTGCTTCCAGAAGGAGCAGTCTTGTATCTGGCTTTAAACACCCTCCCCACGTCCCAATGGCTTATCTGGTCCGTGGGTTCTGCTTAAACTCCTGGGCCAGGCCAGACAAACACCTCAGCTTTCACCACGTCTGCTTTTGGCCGGGTTGAAAGCTATCCCTTTCGTTCCCTAAACACCCGTCAGTGGTTTGAAATTTGTGCCATAGCCACTAGAAAGCCACAGCTCAGCACTGCCCGTCGAGGAATGCTGAGCAGAATGTCTGCGAGGGAGAGGGGTCTGCGAAGCTGGGGAAAGAGGACACTGGAGGTCTGAATTTTCTGTAACTGATCTGGCGTGCAGAGAAAAATTGGAGAGGTCAGGGATACCTTTTCCAACGACACGCTGGAAGAAGGGGGATTATTATTTTGTGCATGGTGCGCATGAAAAAATCTACAATAGAAGTTTTTGACAAGGTAGACATAGGATGCTTTAAATAAATCTGTTATTCAAAGAGAAATCCTCAATATTGTCCTAGTGGTGTTGGTAGGAGCCTGTGGCACATCCTTATGGATGCACAAACTCACACTGCCTTCCACTGAAGGTTTTGAGAGAAAGCAGGCGCTTTTTTACCCAAGATACTTTGTTTGCCCATGTGCGACATTAGGAAGGCTATGGCGACTTCTGCTTGTTACAGAAAATTATCCTTTGACCAGTTGTTCTTCCCAGTGCCTTCATTCTTCTTCCACTTACTATTTTACATCTCTCATCTCTCAAGGTTTTTTCTGCAGGAAGAGAGATTTGGTTCATGGCATCCATCCTGTGTTCTTGGTCTCTGCTGTTGTAAACCCAGGAGTGTGACTTCAGTGAAAAATCCACTCCAAACGTAAGCTGGGAAGATAATCTCATTTCATTCTCAAAACTGCGACCTCAGTAGGGAAAACCACAAAGTACTGGCAAAAAATCTGCTGTTTGTATGCTTTTTTTTTCCTGCTTCTTTATTTCAAGTTTTCCCAGAGTGGAAGCCCATCTTTTATCAGACAGTTTTCTCCTGCCGTCTTCCCAAGCCACAGCAGAACAGAGGAACTGGTTTAAAATTGCTATCTATTTGGATTGTTTGAAAACCTATTAAAAAAATGCATCTAGAACTTGAAGGCAATTGTAAACCCTTCCTGGAACCTATTTGCAATTGTTGAGGCTCAGAAACAATCCAGGTGAAAAATGCTTTTATATGGTACCAAGTTACATGCTTTTTACAGCCACACTATCCCCTATAGATAATCTCCTAGTATTTGAATACGAAGTGCATGGTAGATATATCTGTACAGGTATTCAGATGTACACCTGAATTGTCCAAAGGACAGAAATAGGGAAGCTGATGTAAATGAGCACCTGTGTACCATTTTTCTGTTATTCTACATTGTCTGAAGTTCGTTGTGTTAAAGGCAGCTTTGTGCCTGGTATCCCACTGGAAGTCCAGTCTAGAAGGTAATTATGGATGACCTCTACATACATGCTACATATATGCATATGGAGACATAGATGACATCCATCAGTACCATGGCTTTTAGTTCAAGAGAATCAGTCAGAAAGCCTGTCCTGTGTTTCTCAGTTGATAGCTGATGCAAGCTGACTTGACTATTCAGCTGAGGTATGCAGTATTTTCCATCTTTTTTCTTTTTTTTTTTTGTGGTTGGGGAGTCTCGTTTTATGACATCAAGAATGTTTGGCAATATTTTTTTCAATTCAATAATGAAAAGGAACATATTGGAAAAATCTAGACATTTATTTGTGGCATTTTTTAGTCAACATTTCCCTTTTTTAAAATTTAGAAAATGTTAATTTCCATTAAATTTTCATTTAGAAATATTTTTTCTGTTTTACATAGAAGGAATAAAAATCTTTTATAAAGTTCTCAGACTGGAATTTAAAAATCCTGGTTTAGGTAAAATGACACATTTTGTTAAGACAGAATTTTTATTTTCTAACTGCTTGATTCACTACAAATTGTCATCACAGTGGCAAGAACAAGCAGCTAGAAGAGTTATCTGCCAAGTGTTATTGCCGAAAGCTGTTTAAAGACAGGAAGGTGTCTTTATTTCTGAGATGTCTAGACTAGTTTACCACTTTGTCTCCTTTTTCTTACCTTTTATATACTCATTAACTGTTGAATATTTTGCTAAAGGACTCCAAATGGGTGTTTTTGTTATTCTTAAATGCAAAATAGAACCAATCAATAATTCAGTCTGTTGATAAATAGACCTAGACTCTGGGTGGTGTTAACAGTAGAGAAAATGAACAATACAGGATTAATGAGTATTTTGATCGCATCGCTTGTTTAATTCAGCTAAAATACAACATTATTTTGTAGAATTAAACAGGAATCTTCATTTATGAAAATACACATGAAAGAGTTGGTCTCTGTTTTTTGTATTCTTTTTTTAACCTTCCATCTTTCTTATTTCAAATTATTTGCAGGTGTCACACTCTTTTCACGTATCTATTGCATTCATCTGTTAGGTACAGGATCCTCAGGTAGCCAGTGCAATAATTTTGAAGAGCCTCGCCAGAACCTATTGAAGTCAAGAGAACGTCCTTCATTGACCTCAGCAAACATGTTGTTTAGAAGGAAATTTCAGATATCAATTGAGCATTGCGATAAACTCTTTCAAGTGTAAACTTGGTAGTTGCATATCCCCTTCTCTTTATGTCACTTCATTACATCTCATTGAAAAAGGTCAAAGCAATAGAGTGTGATACATTTCCTTTTATTAGGGAGCAATGGCAAGGAGCTGTTGCTTAGGTTTGGTTTGTCCTGACTGTGACTCTCAAAGTCACTGAAACACAGCCTGGAGATTAAAACAAGAAAATATAGTAATTGTGAGTTGCCATCCTTATCTACTGAATAGTGACATCTTTTCTAGAAGCTGTGTTCCCTGTGGCTGGTGACAAGCTCTGGCTGAAGGCAGCTGAACCTTAGAAATGTAATTTTTTTCAATCTGGATCTTTATATCTGAGTAATTATGAAATATCCAGAGCAGGGAACTCTTCAAATCAAACATAAGCATTGGAGCAAGATACTAATTCAGCAAACATGACACAAGATAGCACATCACTCAGTTCATAACTGGCTCCTTTATGATTTTACAGTATTCTTTTGCTGACCCATAAATGTCACTCAAGAGCACAAAGTATTTTGCATAGAAACACATAGAAACTTTACACCCCTACATCCAAAAGCCTGAATTTTTGTAATTCTATTCCAAACTGCAGTAAAATGCTGAAAATTCAAAATTCCAGATGAAAAGGGACACTTGCACAAAGTTTAATGTTAAGTTAGGCAAGGCACTGTTCTTTTTGCTAAAACTGAAGCACTATGCAGGAATTTGGACCTTTTTATTTTATCTTGTGTTACACTTTTATAACGTAAGATAATATGTGATATATTTCGAAATATGGACTTCTTTTGAAATGAACATCGATCCATTTGTTTCTGGGAAAACTGAAACCTTCTACTTTTATTGTACCAATATATTATTTTTTTCCAAAATCAAAGCTCTTCTTCAGAACCTGTCAAGCTTAAGGGATCAGCATATTCCCTCAGGATATTTTCTAGTAGCTCTAGTTGCTTGACTGCAAGGGTCTTGCACAAGAGTTGCCCCTATCCTAATTTGGGTTTTAGATGCTGTCACAGTGTAAATACAGAATAACAACAAATAATAATTGTAAATGGAAGAAGAAAAAATAAATGAGAAGAGCCTGAGTTAGCTTTAATGTAGGCAGCAGCATGCCTCCAAACTTTCAGTTCCGCTGTGGTCAAGTTCCATTTAGCACTTAGACTGCTTACATACATAGATATGTTTTTCCTGAGCTAAGAAATATTTCTTATTCTCCTTAAGGATGAATTTTAGGTGTGAATGAACATGAGGACAATGTGTGTGAGATGTATGACTTCAGGGGTTGCTGATCCCTTCGAAAACTTTTTAAAAGCAGCTTAGATAAGTAGAGGTAAAAACTAGGAAAGTAATGTGACACTGGCAGGAGAGAAGGCTTTGGGGGCCTCATCTCATAAGGAACTGTCAGCTAAAATTCACTGTTGAACTAGTGGGGAAAGAATGCTAACGAGAAAGAGCAAAGAAACCCTGGCTGGTTTGCTAATGTCCTGATTGATGTACTGCATCATGGCTCTCTTTTTGCTTCCCCTCATCTTTCCAGATCTATTGTCGCAGATGAAAAAGATTTCTATAGAGGAAGTAAGCAGCTGGAATTAACCTTATGCCCAGGAATTGAGCAAACATTTCAATGAAAAAAAAAAAAAGATGAAAAACACACCGCGAGAAAGACAAGTGAAACATCATGCGAAGCCAGCTGAGAGACTGTGGTCTTTATTAGCCAGAAACAGCAATGATTGCTTAGCTGCTGGTATTTGAAATGGAACAAACTAGACCTCTACAGATCAAAGCACCAAGGGGAGAAAAGCTGCAAGGAAAAGAAATGTTCATATTATCTATCCAGTTAAACTGCTTGCATTACCTGAACATCTACCTGAAGCTTGAAACTAGCAGCATTACAAAAGTGGTAATAGGTGTAATTTCTTATTTAAAATAGACATAGGTCTTTCTGATTGACTTTTTTGCCTCAGTCTTCACCAGCAAATGCTCCAGCCACACCACCCAAGTCACAGAAGACAAAGGCAGGGACTGGGAGAGTGAAGAACCGCCCAATGTAGGAGAAGATCAGGTTCAAGCTGATCTAATGAACCTGAAGCTGCACAAGTCCGTGGGACCTGAGGAAGTGCATCCGCAGGTCCTGCGGGAACTAGCAGGTGAAGTTGCTAAGCCACTATGCATCATATTTGAGAAGTTATGGCAGTCCAGTGAAGTTCCCAGTGACAGGAAAGCCATTTTTAAAGAGGGAAGAAAGGAAGACCTGGGGAACTACAGGCCAGTCAGTCTCACCCCTGTGCCCAGCAAGATCATGGATCCTCCTGGAAACTATGCTAAGGCACATGGAAAATAAGGAGGTGATTGGTGACAGCCAACGTGGCTTCACTAAGGGCAAATCATGCCTGACAAATCTGGTGGCCTTTTACGATGGGGTTACCGTGTTGGTGGATAAGGGAAGGGCAACTGATGTCATCTACCTGGACTTGTGCAAAGCATTTGACAAGATCCTTCACGGCATCCTTGTCTCCAAATTGGAGAGACATGGATTTGACAGATGGACTACTCGGTGGATAAGGAATTGGCTCGATAGTCACACTCAAAAAGTTGTGGTCAAGGTCTTGATGTCCCAGTGGAGACCATTGACAAGTGGTGTTCCTCAGGGGTCGGTAATGGGACTGGCGCTGTTCAACATCTTTGTCGGTGACATGGACAGTGGGATTGAGTGTGCCCTCAGCATTTTACCAAGCTCTGTGGTATGGCTGACACGCTGGAGGGAAGGGATATGATCCAGAGGGATCTTGACAGGCTTCAGAGATGGGCCCGTGTGAACCTCATGAAATTCAACAAGGCCAAGTACAAGGTCCTGCACATAGGTTGGGGCAATCCCAAGAACAAATACGGGCTGGGTGGAGAATGGATTGAGAGCAGCTCTGAGGAGAAGGACTTGGGGATGCTGGTTGATGAGAAGCTCAACATGAGCTGGCAATGTGCGCTCACAGCCCAAAAAGCCAATCATAGCCTGGGCTGCATCAAGATAAGTGTGGCCAGCAGGTCAAGGGAGGTGATTCTGCCCCTCTGCTCTGCTCTGATGAGACCCCACCTGGAGTATTACATCTAGCTCTGGAGCCCTCAGTACGGGAAAGACGTGGATGTGTTGAGTGGGTACAGAGGAGGGCCACAAAAATGACCTAAGAGCTGGAACACCTCTCCTATGAGGAAAGGCTGAGAGAGTTGGGGCTGTTCAGCCTGGAGAAGAGAAGGCTCCGGGAAGACCTTACAGCAGCCTTTCAGTACTTAAAGGGGGCCTACAAGAAAGATGGAGAGGGACTTTTTACAAGGGCATGGAGTGATGGGACAAGGGGTAATGGCTTCAAGTTAAAAGAGGGTAGATTGAGATTAGTTATAAGAAAGAAATTCTTCCCTGTGAGGGTGGTGAGGCACTGGTTGCCCGGAGAAGCTGTGGCTGCCCTCTCCCTGGCAGTGTTCAAGGCCAGGTTGGATGAGGTTTTGAGCAGCCTGGTCTAGTGGGAGGTGTCTCTGCCCATGGCAGGGGGTTTTGAACTAGGTGATCTATAAGCTCCCTTCCAACCCAAACTAGTCTATGATTCTATAATGCTATTATTTTATGATTCTATGATTTTATGATTGCATGTAACTGTTTCTGCAGCCAGCTGACGGGGAGCTACTACCACCTGATGAGTATGCCCTGTGGACCACGTGATGCTGCCTGGCAGTGCCGCTTCACATGGCTGTCCAATACTCTGTCATCATGACAACTCCATGAGTCTTTCTGAGCTGCAAATCGATTTAAAAAACACTCATAATGACCTGCTTGCATCCGATCAATCAAAATTCATTACAGAGGTAATAAAGGTATGTTAGAAACTGTCATAGATTTTCTTAATCACTCCTTTGGATTTCCAGTTCTTTGGTATTCAGACATTTTCAGCTGCTGAGCACATGCCACTCTCTGGGTAAAGTGAGTGAGCGGGAGTGTGTCATGAAAAGATGCAAAAATATTTCACAAAAATGTTCAACAGGCTGCTTCTAGATTACAAAACAGCTGGCTGAAAATAGACTACATCATGTTATGCTACATATGAATGCATATTTAAATGGCCTAGAAAGCCATGCTAAAAAAATGTATACAGATGCCTCTGAAAGCATGCTGATGCCAGGGAGTGCTGACCTGAACTCAGCACATGGTCTCTGCCCATGCAGCATTTACTGATATTGACGTAGTCATGCTTCTGTCTTCCTTGTGTTTTTCCTGAATCCGGTGTTATTACTGCCTTCAGCTCTACTACTTCTTCCTCTGAATCCAGCTTGGGACACCTTTCCTTACTGTTGGTGGCTGTTGCCAGCAAGCTGTCCAACTTTACTGAGGTCTCAATGCTCACAGGGCCAGAAGAAGCAATGCTTTTCTTTTTGGCCCATAAATGAGCTCCCTTTACTAGACTGAGCTCTTACTGGATGCTAGTGATAGTATAAGAAAGCTGGATGTGAGAAAAGGGGTCTAGGATTTGAGAATAAGTTTGGGAAGGCACTCAAAAATAAGGAGGAACATGAATGGACAAGAGGTAGGGAAGAGTTTAGCTAAGAGAGAAGTTTATAGGAATGAGCGAAGAAGTCTATATGTGTTTGAGGAGTGTAGACCTACATATCTTCCTGAGAAAAATGGGAGACTGCTTGTATGTGTCCAAAGATCAGGACTGCGCGGAGCTGGAGAAGGTTTGCATGGCCTAGGGTGGGAGGTTGAGCAGGGACAGATGGGCAAAGCAGCAGAGATAAGCGGAGTTCCTGGCTCTCTTATAGGCTCTTGGCATGGCCCAAGATACATTGTTTGGTCGTTTTCTCATTGCTTTCCCACTTCTGATGTCCCTATCTTGTGGAGTTGTTGGGCCAAGAAATATTCATTCAAGATTATCAGGTCTTCAAAGGTCATTGATGATAAGACTCATATACACAACAACATAGGAAGAACATGTCTGTCTGTATGTTCCTGTAGCATTTGTTCAGTATGTATCTCCGGAGAGGAGCAAGATACAGAGGTCCATGTGCCTCATGTCTTGGCTAACACATCTGGAGCTTGTAGCCCGGGCAACAGAGACTCAGATGGTCGAAACAGAAATCTTCAATTCTGAGGATCTAACCTAGGTCTGGAATTGCAATAGCAGAGGATAGGATAGTTCATCCCTATTTCTACTTGTAGACAAAGGGAAAAGAATACGAGTATGTACAGGTCATGCACGTGCATGAGTAAATTCGGTGTAAAGGGAATTTGCAATTGTGAGTAGATTCTGGCACAAGGCAGTAATGCGTTTAGGAGAGGTTTAGAGAAGAAAAGACTGCCAAGAGAGGAGAGGGTATCTGATGAGAGTCTGGAATCAGCATTACTGTGGCTATGGAAATGGATTATTTGAGCATTTTGGTGAGAGCGGACATGGGGTAACAGAGAAGATGGAGTGGGGCAGAGAGGGAGTGAGTGCAGGGAGCCACAAAATGGGAAATCATGAAAGCCAGAAAAGAGCTCTCTAAAAGGAAGGAGAAGAAGTACTGAAAAACCCAGGGAAGAAAGAAAGGAAAAAGGTAAGATAGGAAAAGAAAGAAGAATAACAAAGGGCAACCACTTCTGCACTGGATAGAAAAAGTTACCTTAGGGAAAAATTAATTAAAAAGGTATCTGGAAAGACAAAAGATGACAAAGAAGAAAAAGAACAGAAGAACAGAACAGAGTGAAGTAGCAAAGAGAAAGAGGGAGACAAAGTACAAGTAAATGAAGTTTTTAATTAGCGAAAAGGATAGAGATATCTGCAGAAAAAGAAAAAAAAAACATGTGGATGAAATATCACAGACACTCGTTTATGTAGGTCCCTTCAGGCTCAGGTTTTATGCCTCCTTTTCACCACTGACATTTTAAAGTTGAACACAGTTCTCCCCTCTTGGTCATTCTGGCCATTCCCCTCCCCC
>Ga0065711_1026296_pt1 | contig 80477 bp, 52 predicted proteins | sample Hoacrofraction12_FD_59098 | JGI IMG/M metagenome (GOLD analysis project Ga0065711, IMG submission 59098) | Hoatzin crop microbial communities from Cojedes, Venezuela - Epithelial fraction 12 v2 (version 2) | ecosystem: Host-associated > Birds > Digestive system > Esophagus > Crop | place...
CAGTGGGACCCCAATGGACAGTGGGCGGGGCCCGGCGGAGGGGCGGGGCCAAGAGCCGTCCCGAGGTGGGGCCGTGGGGGGAGGCCTGGTGGCCCTGGGGAGCCGGGCATGGCGACTGTTGGTGTTGCCTTGTCGCGTGCGTGGTCCTGCCTTCGGTGCCCAGCAGCAATGCTGTTCTGGTTTTTCCGTCTTCTCCCATAAGAACCATCTACTCTTCTTCTACTTGAAGGTGCAGGTTTTCCCTGATTGAATTTAAACAAGTCTTGGTCAAGTAGGGAAAATACCAAAATTCTTGTCTTGAAGAGACATATTGGATATGAGCAGATATTCTGGAAGTTTTTGTACCAGATGTAGTCATACTTAAAAATGTCTAATCCTCATGTCGCGTCTTACAGCTTCAGGCACCCTGCATGTGTGAGTCAACTAGGTCCTTTTCTGCCAGTCTGAAGAAATACCTGCACCAGGGGTCCAAAGTCCTATGAGGAGAAGCCTCCAAACCGCCCCTTGCATCAGCCCACTGGCCATGGCTGGCTGGGTCTTCTCCAGGCTCCCTGGCAGCACCTGGATCCCCCTCCCCAGGGGACCCACTGAGCACAGACCAGGTCAGGGACCGTTGAGACGGGTATTTCTCTCACCTGTGCAACGCTGGGCCCAGCACATCTCCTGCAGACACACGCTCTCTAGCTTTTACTTGTGGCTCCAGCTCCCATGATTGCAGCATGCTGGTTGTCCGAAGTGGGGAGATGAGGCGTTGTTTCCTTGGGGCCTGCAATGCTCTACCTGAACAACAGGTATATGAACTATGCTCGAATTGATGTAATGTCCTTTCAGCGGGCATCAGGAGCTGTGAATTAAACTCCAAAACAGCTCACAGTTGCGTTCATGAAATGTATAACGCTCTTAAGTGATAACGGGCCTGATCTGGCCTCTGACACAACAGAAGAAATATTCCCAAGCAAACAGCACTCCTCCAAGCTGCTGTGACCTTACCTGTCTTACAGATGGATACCCTGAACAGTCATCAGCTTACGTGTGCTCAGTGTATCTTACGCAGAAAAAGTCATGTCGAAAGACAAGCTTTAGTGAGAAAGCAGAAGAGGTGAACAGCAAAGTCTTTGTTAACAGTATTTAGCCATCTGTCTAATGAATACTTGGGAAAAAGGATTTAAATGCCCTCAGCAGTTCCAGTGCCACCATTTGAGTGTAAGTGCCAGCATTGTATTGACCAAACCTAGGATCCCTGGTATTTTAGTAAAATTTAAAAGAAAAAAGTACTGACCAAAAAAAAAAAACTCTCTATGTGTGACCTTTAAAATTCTTTTAAAAAAAATAAATTATCCCATATAACACATTCCAAAATTAATATTTCTATTACTGTTTCCTTTATTATAACTTCAGCTAATACCATGTCCATGGTTAGATGAGTTCGATGTAAAATAGACAAGAAGCCACACGGCTCATTTTTAACCGGTAAATCTAGATTTCTGTATAATTTGACACGCAGCTGATGCAGTAAAGTGTTGGTACTTCATTAATATTTTTTGAATGGAAATACAGTATTTCTATTACAGGTCAATCACATTAACATCCCTAAGCCAGCATGATCTGAACAGGTGACATCACACTGTGCAATTTCATTCCTATTGGAGGTGCAAAATAGGTTGCAGAGAAGCTTAGTGCAATTTTCCACATAATCTGCCCCATGTGTTGGTGGAGGTGCCAGCGGCGCTGGGTGGCAGCAGCTGAGGTGCATTCCTGGGGTGTGAAGAATTATAGTGAATGCAGCAGCAGAAAGGATTCAAGCATTGAATTGCAAATACAATTCAAGCAACTGTAGCTGGCAATGGTGGGGTAGGGACTGCAGCCGGTACGCTCACAGGTGGATGGAAAAGTCCTCCTTTTTGCCCAGCCCAGGGTGGCTCAGGAACGAGAACAGATCTGTTGAGCAAAGCAGTGGAGCTCAGCCCGGGCTGAACAGGCAGACTGTCAAAATCTTTGCAGCAGCAGAGCCCTGGGCTGTCTTTAGGCTCCTTGCATACAGCAGAGAGGAAAGCTGAAGAGCAGTATAGATAAGAGAGGCAAGACAGAGCACCATGCCCCAGCAGAGTTCGTCTGGCTTCACCTCTCTTACCTAGATCAGTGATTTAGGCAACACAGCCTACTCCTTCACTGTGGACAATGTTATAAATAATTCTTTCTAAGCCTTCTCTAGTGAGCTTATGAAAGAGCAGCAGCAAGGGTTTGCTCCCTGCCAAGCCCTTAGGCCCCTGAAGGCTGGAAGGTGGCAGAGCAGGTGTAGCTGAAGGCATTTATGTGGGTTTTTCCAGAAGGGATTTTGTGAGCACATCACTCTGAGGGACCACACAGGGCACCAAGCTGCTTGGAGGACAACAGATGAAGAAAGCTTATCCAGCATTTTCACGCTAAATGATGTGGCAAAGCCTCAAGAGACTCCTTGGCGAAGCCCAGTGTCACTGTGAGATCTGTGTTGGTTTGCATGGACTTACTGGCAGCTTTGTGAAACACTTCAGCTTTGTCTTTGATGCAACCGCTACGCAGAAGGGACAAAGTGTAGCTGAAGGCGAGACTGTGCTGTGCTCCTGGACAAGCAGGCAGGAGAGTGGCAGCTACAGCCCCGTGGCCCCCCTCTGCTGCGGCTAGGCTCCTGCACAGGGTCAGCTTCGGTCATTTACGCCTGGCATCTCCCCTGTGCCAGAAAACATTTCTACTTGCCAGAATGGCAACAAACAGAGAGCTGCTAGAGCCACATGGTGATGGACACCTGCCTAGCCACGCTATGCTAAAGGACAAGCACAACACAATTTCTCTTGTCCTGATATTGTCTTTCTGGTTAAGCGTATTGGGTTTGCACGGCAAGATTTGCGTGGCAGGGGGGGCTACAGGGGTGGCTTCTGTGAGAAGCTGCAAGAAGCTTCCCCTAGTCAAATAGAGCCAGCGCCAGTTGGCTCCATGATGGACCCGCCACTGGCCAAGGCCAAGCCCATCAGTGATGGTGGTAGCACCTCTGGGACAACCTGTTGAAGAAGGGGAGAAAGCTGCTGTGCAACAGCAATTGCAGCCAGAGCGAGAAGCGAGAATATGTGAGAGAAATAACTCTGCAGACACCAAGGTCAGTGAAGGAGGAGGGGGAGGAGGTGCTCCAGGCGCTGGATTCCCTTGCAGCCCATGGAGCAGACCATGGTGAGGCAGGCCATCCCCCTGCAGCCCGTGGAGGTCCACGGTGAAGCAGAGATGCACCTGCAGCCCAGGAAGGACCCCATGCCAGAGCAGGTGGATGTCCAAAGGAGGCTGTGACCCTATGGAGACCCCATGCTGAAGCAGGTTTGCTGGCAGGGCTTGTGACCCCATGGGGGATCCACTCTGGAGCAGCCTGTTCCTGAAGGACTGCACCCCAGGGAAGGGACCCACGCTGGAGCAGTTTGGGAACAACTGCAGCCCGTGGGAAGGACTCATGTTGGAGAAGTTCATGGAGGACTGTCTCCCATGAGAGGGACCCCACGCTGGAGCAGGGGAAGAGTGTGAGGAGTCCTCCCCTGAGGAGGAAGGAGCGGCAGAGACAGCGTGTGATGAACTGACCGCAACCCCTGTTCCCCGTCCCCCTGTGCTGCTCAGGGGCAGGAGGGTGAGAAAATCGGGAGTGAAGTTGAGGGAAGAAGGGAGGGGGTGGGGGGAAGGTGTTTTAAGATTTGGCTTTATTTCTCATTATCCTACTCTGATTTGATTGGTAATTACATTAATTTTTCCCTGAGTCTGTTTTGCCTGTGACAGTAATTGCTGAATGATCTCTCCCTGTCCTTATCTCGACCCACGAGTCTTTTGTTATATTTTCTCTCCCCTGCCTGAGGAGGGGCAGTGACAGAGCAGCTTTGGTGGGCACCTGGCATCCAGGCAGGATCAACCCACCCTGGTAAGCGGCAGCCCACATTTGGTGGGACGCCAGGATGAACTCTTCTGCTGGGGACTTTCTGCACAAGGTCATTGCAAGTCGTGGCAGCTTGACAGAGGAAACTAGAAAGGAGAGCTCATTTCTTCTTGTGGTGTAATGGATGACCCTCCCTACCCACAGCCTTGCCAAAGGTACTGGCGGGGTGTGTAGTACATCCACAAAAGCTGTACCCCTTTGCTTTCCACAGAATCTTAATAAAAGGAAGATTTGCATGCTTTGTATCCACTCCTACCTCAAATACAGCTGCAATCCAGCCTGAGTCACCCGTAGCTGTCAGAAGCATAGAGAGCCAGGTAGTGGAGCCAAGGAGATGTCTCTGCCATAAGCCTGAAACAATCCTTTACCGCTAATGTCCTGTTTTTTTTCTCCCCAGTTATTGTTAGAATTCTTCCCAATAGCAGAGCTGCACCTTGGAAATCCCCCTCAGCTTTGCTACATTTGCTCTTCCACTCTCTGTGGTAACACTGAAGATAGCAGGCAGCGCTTCCCAGCCTGTATATCCAATTCCCTCTTCCTGCTGCTACACTTCCAGGCTGCTCCTTGGGCTGGGTCCCAAACCAGTTCTCGGGAAGGTCAGCAGAGTCTTTCACAGCCCCATGCGTGCCCACAGTGGGCTTCCCACTCTGCTTTACCCTCCTCCCCCACCTCCAGCTCATGCTGTCTGCTCAGAAATCTGTTGTGAGATTGGTGGGGTTTCAGCAGGGATATGCTGCAGCCCAAACATTTACACGTTGGGTCCTGCCTCCGTCTTTGGTTAGTCCTGTGACAGACGCAAGTCACCTTATCGATTTGTGTATATGGGACAGCAAAGCTTTTGTTCTCCTTTATAGATTGCTTTGGTTTAAATACAAACTACTAAGCGCAAAGCAAGCCAGGAAATGCTCTTGCTGTGCACAGTGCGGATGGCTATGCCCATCACTTAGCACGGGTGTCCCTCTGCATGTTTGTTCAGAAGGAAAAGACCGGCACAGGAATGTTACAGAGCAGACAGTGCCATGGGGAGCTGTGGACAGTGGGCTCGCTGCCGAGTGCTGCTGGGTTCGCACGGTCCCCCTGCTCAGAAGGCATCATGACGGACAGGGATTTTGTTTCTTACCAGAGATGCAGAGATGAGGATTTCCAAAGTGTAAGCGTGTAGAAAAAGGACATTCAAGCACTGATTATCTGTATGATATGTGCTCGTATCATACAGATGCATGTGCACACATACACACAAACAAAGAAAAACATACAGTGCTTCTATGTGGTACACAAAAATATGAACTTGATTGATAGATATTTGCTGGGAAGTGAAAGACAGAGTGGTCACGCTTTAGTCTCATAGCTGGAGAACCGCTTCTTTTTCAGTAGCTGGACTTGGTGGCAGTATAGAGAAGAAAATGGGCATTATAGATTAATAAAACACAGAGACAGATATTCTTTTGAACCAAAAGTTAAAATTTTATTTGGAATATCAATATACCCCCAAAAAATAAAAATAAAAACTTCCTTTTATGTAGTGAAATAGCCATTTGAAAATGGTAAAATAAAGATATTTCTCATACTATTCTCTCTTAATTATTGTGCACATATTTAAGGTTGTTTTTTTCTGAATATAAACCTAGCTTGAGCTTTAAGGCTCCAAAACGCCTAACGCATGTAGTGGCTCTTTTTGAGAAAGCAGATAAGTCAATCAGAGCTGTGTTTTTTCAGCAGACAGGCCTGTTTGAAGCTGTCCAGGACTGGACAGAAGTGAGACTTCTCAGGAAGGTCACTGTTTCAGGGGAGTATGATTTTATGCCCATTGGGAAATACACTCTAACCCCACTTTGTGCAGCATTTTATTGAGCTTTATGATATACTGGGGAGGGCCCTAGCTCCCCTTAGCTGTCGAGTTCCTGTGCAGATCCGATCTTATTTGTGTTGGTTCATTTTAAGAAATCAAATCCTACCCTGCGGTGTTTGCTTGGCTAGAAATTCAGTCTGTAACAAGGCAATGATCCTGCCTTTACCCCTGCAAGCAAAAGGTTTCTGTGCCCTTGTGCAGCTGCACTGACCGCAACAGGGCATTTACGACAGCAGGATCAGGGACTTGTCCTTCAGCTTGCTTATAATAAAATAAATGGAATGGAAAATGTATTGAAATAAACCAGTAGAAAGCCACCAACAATTCTGGGTTGTAGCTCTTCCCTTTTAGAGGGTTCATTGACGCTAGGTTGGAAAATGTGACTGAAGACCCATGTCAGTGCCTGAGCGATGCCCCGAGTTGTTCATGTCACCGCTAAGTAAACAATGCGGGGATTTAGGTGTTTCATCGCCCTCTGCAACTGGGCTGCAGTGGGCTGAAGCAAAGCTCACTGAAGTCGCTGGATATCTCACCAACAATCTCACTTTCAGCAGGCATTGAACCAAGTCCTGAACTTATGAGGCGTGGTCTGCAATTTGCTTTGATTTCTTCCTTGATCAGAGCCATTTTTATTACTTGGAGTATGTCTGTGTTTATGATTTGTTATAAACGTTACACTTCTGTTACTGGTTCTGAAGTACAGGATAGACTACAACTACTAGAGATATTACTGCACTCATACGTTCTATCTGGCACTGCTTACAAAGGCTGCAGTTTCACAGCCACAATAATTGGTGTCATACGCTCTTTATTGCCTGAAAACCACCTGGATATTGATCCCTGAGGTACCATCGCTCTGAACTAAAAGGTTGTCCCAGGTTTTTATTTTCAGGAAAGCAAAATTAAATACACCCAGGCCTTGAAGTTCACAAGCTGTTAGGCCACGGGTGTTCCTCCAAAGAAATCCAGAGACCCATGCTTGCGCTCAGGGAGCCACTGCATTCACAGGAGGAACCCTTTACTCCACCAGCCACCCCACCCTGGGTGCCCGGCACCATGCAGCCTGCCCTCCTCCCACTTTGCCTTGCGTCATCCTTCCCTCATCCTGGAAAGGAGTGAGCATTCAGCCTGGAAATACTTTCTCCTGGGGTATGGAATAGGTTTTCTCCCTCCTTGTCTCTCCTGCAACTTGTGCTCAATACTTTATGCCTACTATCCAGTTTGGCCCTTTTGAGTGATTCCTTCTGCACGTTTGGGCGCTTATCTTGTAAGTAACTGCTTGTATTAGTTTACTGTGAGATTCTGGTGAGGTCTCTATTGGACCCAGCTGCTCTTAGTTGGGTGTTATCAGTGAGCCCAGACATAAATCACTTGTGACTCTGAGTTACTGAGGGCCTGTAAGCATGAGGGGCTTCCTTCTCATCACAGGCACAATTTAAAGAGGCTGCAAAATTACCCAAGTTTTTGTTCTCCCACTAACAAGATGAAAATATTTTCCTTAAAGTGTTCACTACACAGAAGTAGTGTTCAGGCAGAGCCAACTTCTGCTCGCAGCTGCCTAAGCATAAATCCATACCAACCTTTGTGGCTTTATTTCAGTACATTGGATTAATGTGTCAAAACATAAAACACAGACTTTGACCCTGGCAGACTGACCTTATCACCAGTGTAAATTTCCTGACTTTAATAGTGAATCCCATAACAGCATTTCCAGCATCTGTGGTGGTTGTCACAGGTCCCATAATGCTTGGTAATTTATACAAAGTTTGAGTTGCCCGTGGTGTGCATGAGTGCAACAGAATTACAGCTTTATCTAAAATAATTAGGAAAAAAAGGGTTCTGGACAGAAAAATTTGAAAGTGTGACCCCAAGGCTCAAACCAGGGGAAATAAACAGGACCCAATCAGCTGTGTTTACATCTTGTGGCTTGTAGGTTGGAACAGCTGGAGTACTGCTGAGGTGTCGTAACATTAGGGTTGACTGGCTCGGTGTTTAAGTACATGTGAGTGGATTAAACGTGATGTCCAAATATCATGGGTGGATGTTTTAGGAAGGAAAAAAAAGTAAGAAAAGCAGCATAAGTTGGTTTCGGTCTTATCCTCAATTTCTTTAATGCTAGTTGCCACATTTGACTCCAGTGGAAAACCTGAGGGGAAAACCCCAATGGTACAAGTAGGGCCACAGGACCTGTGTAAATGCATGTGCGATGCGTCCTCTCCTGAAGCAAACGGCAGCGCGGCAGCCAATTTCCAGCATGACGACAAACGTACCCTGATTTACCACTGCCCCTCAGGTGCCTGATCTTGCTGCCTCTTCCCTACACCTGTGCTTGCCTGCAGGCTCGCCACCGGCCCGGACGCCCACGGCTTGGTCACCGAGCTCCCTGGCATGCCAGGGCTGACCTACGCCGTGCTGGCAGGGGCTCGCGCGGGCCGGTCCGTGCGCTGTGCGCTGAGCCCCTTCCCGGGCTGCGCAGCGAGGGGGACAGCCCCGGCTGCCATGGCGCGGGGCACCTCGAGGACCGTGCAGAGGTACCCGCCAGGGCTACGGGACGATGGGGTCGGAGCGGGGGAGATTCTTGCTCCGCTGAAGTCAGTGCCGGCACTGCCAGCGTGGCCTTCCAGCATGCACAGGTGAGGGGTTTTCCCCCTTTGGCAATTAAGGAAAGCTGTGTATGAAACACGGTAGGCTGGTTGCAACCCACCCTGTTTCCAACACAGGCTGCAACTCCTTGCCTTGCTGTGGCATCGCTTCTTGTTGATGAAGTTTACGGGGCTTTTAAGTCATTAGCCGTAAGCCTCAAATTAGCGGGAGGTGTGTGCGGTTCCTTCCTGACTGCTCAGATAAAAGGCAGCCGGACACACCGGCTCTGCCTAAAGCAGAGTAAAGCCTCTACTGCCTTCACAGGGTCCCAGATTTCTGCTCCAGCTTCAGCTCTAGGTGTCGGACCACTTCCACCCTCTCTCGCTTTATTTGAGAGACCTAAGACACACAGGACTGACTGAGGGTCTAAATGGCACGATGGTGGGCTTCTACCAACGTTTCTCATCTAATTGCAGTCTACTTTAATTTTGCCTTTTCCACTTTTAATCGGTCTTCTGAACCTGCTGCTTAGCCAGGGCAAAATCAAGCATGAGGAAAAAGGCTTATTCAGCATTATAATTATCTACTCCCAAGCTGTTTAACAAAGTGGTTTACACATTTAATTGGTTTTGTCTATTATTTCCATGTATACAGTAGTCCTATTAATGAATATCACAGCTTCATTACTGAGTATCACATTTTGCTATTTGTTGTGTACCATAAAATAACGTCAGCACATCAGTAACTTAAATAACACAAATGTAAACTCATTTTCTGCTTGTTATAATTATGATTTCAGCCTTCGAAGGCTTTTTGATTTGTAAGACCATTCACATAACATGGAATGTAACTTTATTTGTTTTTCTTTTGTATATAATGAGACACCGAAAGCCCTTGTCATCTATTAACAGGATACTAAAGCAGCTCTGTTTCATGAACGACAGCACAATTAAAGCTAAAAATCATAATTAAAAAAAAAACACCTTTGTACCATACAATCTCAAATTAAAGCAAGAAAGATAATGACAATCTTTTGCATTAGCCAGGAGGTGTGATTCTCTGCCACTGGGCTTTTTTTCTTGTTGACAATTTACAGAATGTGTATATGGGTGTAGTTATAGGTGTGTGTATATCCTATGCAGAACAGCAGCCCCTATTTTCTTGATCTAGTTCTTCTAATTTAGTTAAACTACCTAACTGATACAATTTAGAATACTACATTAACACATTTAACATCAAGTTTACATACTTGCGTCTTTGAAATACTAGGAACTTTTACACATTTTATTTGGCTTTGTAAGGACTGAAATATCACAGATAATGCAATCTACTTCTCTTTGAAAGAATATGGCTGTTCTCAGCTAACTCTCTAAGGTTCAGAGTGAATTATGTTTCTCCTTGTATCTGTAGCTGACTTCAGGGAAGAAAGTGTCTTAAGCGGTCAGTCTGACGTCACAGTACAGATTCTGCAGAGAGCTATATATATATATTTAATGAAGGATAATTCTCTCTGAACTTTAGAGTTAAGCTGTTGCAGCAAAATGACTCCGTTTAGACTGATTTTTCTATACAAATCTCAAGAAAAACCTATTCCAAGTATGTTTTGTAGTAGTATCTCCACATGACCAGAGGAGGGCACTTTGAACATCTTTGCACTGCCCAGGAGGCAGATGCAGGAGCACAGTGTTACCCAATGTCGCGCAGACCTGCCACCTCGTCCCACCCAGGCAGGTACCCTGGTGTCCACAAAAATATAGAATCCATATTGTACCACAGGGCTCTGTCCTGAAAACAGTGGGCAGATATATCACTCTCTTCTTGCTAACTAGGATTTCTTCCGATTTCCCCGGTTTAATTCAGTGTCACTACGGGTTTAATTGAGATTAATGGATAAATCCTAAAAAAAAACGTGAGGGGAGTTGTCTCCCTCTCCTTCCTGAACATCCCTCTGCTATTGGCCCCTGGTAATTTAGCAAACATTGATTGATTTAACCCTCTATGACTTATCCTGCTGCAGAAATTCCTTGCCTTTAACTGAAAAATGCACTTGGAAAATGCACTCTCTGAGATACGTATTGCAACAGTGCATCTTTTCACATTAAACTCTTGTAAAAGTACTGCTCCATTCCACCTTCTGAGGGAGGCGGCTCTGCGTCCCAGATCTGCTCCCCTGGCAGAATACATAGCGGAGAAATCAATCTCTTCTTTTCCATTCATGACCACAGTGTGGAGTTCAGCCACTTTCCCTGCAGGAAACATCCTTTTGGGTTTCATTTTGGTGAAAGGTATCAAACTTTTGATTTTGCAATCTTATTATTATCATAGACAGATTTTTTTTTTGTCACTTCTCTGCTTTGTTTTGTTCAAGTTTAACGCCGAAAAATTATTAGAAAGGATTTAGAAACTTTTTTTTTTTTTACACAAAAGTCTTTGCTCCATCCTGGGGAAACACACTGCTTATTTGACGTACGTTTTTTATTCGCCTCAAGATTGTTCCTTTTCTCTTTTCTTTTCTTCTCTTTTTTCTTTCATTTTTTCTTTTCTTTTTCTCTTCTTTCTTTTCTCCTTTCTTTTCTAGAGTAGACAGGTACGAGAAGGAAGTTGTCTTTCATCAGCAGTCCTTTGAGATAGAGTAGAATTCAGTGAGTCCTCACCATGATAGGATCATAAACTTACTGGGTTAAACCAAGCTAACTTTCCCTAAGCTGCCAAGTTTTAGCTGCACCATACGTGTGTTCCCTTGTGCCATTTTCTTTTCTTATAGTTTTATTTTTCTTGTTGACCCTGAGCTATGGCTTCTCGTTTCTACCACTAGTCAACCTTCCTTTCTTTTCTGGTTTTGCCAATATAGGCCTCAAAGAAAAAATGGCAAAAGAGCACAAAGTAGCTGAGGTACATGAGAGAGGACCAGATGATGTTCTGCACGTGGGAATGGCACTGGCCCTGCTGCATCCAGGAGAAGACCAGGTAATTGATCACGCAACCGATCAACATCTGAGTGATCTGCGACAAGGTGATGAACATGGCAAACTTGCGTGAGACTCTGAAGCCAGCAGCCCGCAAGGCATAGTAAGAGTACATAATGGCGTGTACTCCATAGTTCATGGTCATGAACCAGCCACCGCCAGCCACCATGTCCTTGTAGGAATACCAAGAATAAAGTAACACAGTAATGTGATGGTACCAGTGTAAGAAGATGAGCTTCTGTTTCCTAAGAATAATGAATATTGTATCACCTGTAACAAAAAAAACACAAAAAGAAAAAAAAAACAAAAGGAGGGGAGGAAATTAGAAATATATTGAACAATTCCGTAACTACTGCAGTGCTCTCTTCCCTTTGCTATTGCTGGAGTATACACTATTTTGGAGCATGAAAAACCACCTCAGCGCTAGATCTGAAAGCCTGTCTGATCTGAGAGCCAGCTTGGCTCCTAATCTGTACGCAATCTTTGGAAAACCAGTATATCCACTTTTTCCTGTGTGGATAACCCGTCTTGAAAATTCCATCAGTCTACTTGGCAGCCCTTTGCTACAAACACAATCCATGAAAGTCTGAGGTGAGGTAGGTGGATATATGTGTATCATCTGTGACTGTTAGATTTTCCATTACATACCATGAGTAGAAGAGAAACGCAGCTTGACAGAGAGCAGAAAACCTGAGCAGGAAGAAGCACAGTGTCCTCCGATTCAAATGCCTACCTACAAACTGAACCTAGTTAAACTCAGTAGAACCTTTTGAGTTGTTGCTGTTGTAGAAAAGTAGATCTTCTCACTCTTCCCTGCCTTTTTCTGCCTTCTGCTTCTCCTGATTGCACTGAGCATCTCAATTAGATATGTGTATATATGGATGCTACTTGTTTTCTATTGTTATAGACACAGTGTTTCCAAAAAGATCCCTGAGATTTGAATCTGGGGACTTATTGCTACGTATATGTATCCCAGGAAATCCAAATTATGAATATTTGTGATGGGTGGAACCAAAACTGCATAGTCTGCACAAGGTCTTTAATGAGCCACAATGCTACTGTTTACTTCATTAGCTGCAAGATGTTGACTCACATTTTAATAAGTAATCATACGTTCAATTTGCTGTTGCTGTGCAGTTCTAGCTGACGTTTTCCAGTTTTAACAACTAAATTTCCATGGTTTTGCAGTAATTTAAGCAGCAGGAAACCAAAGGCTTCTGACACAGCAAGGCAACTGGTGTCTGTCTCTTCCCGGTTTTTATGCTGATGAATTGCTGTCCTGTAATTTGCTGAATCAAATCCTCTGCTGAAAGGTAAAGACTTATTTTTGCTGCACACCTGAACACAGTGAGTACTGCAACCCTTTGAAGTTTAGTAAGGGCATCTTCCAAAATGAAAGCTGGAGCCTGCTAAATCGCTACCTCCTCCTTCCAGTTAGAACAATCCTTTCTTACACTAATAAACCCACTAATAAGGGATGAGAACACATGCAGTGGCTATTAAGCTGGCTTTGGCATATATGTCATAAGTATCCTTGCCCAAAAAGTTGCTGGAGAGACAGGATTTTATAAGAATCAGGACTAGAAAATCTAGTGATATTACGGGGAATTGATTCCTACTTGGAAAAAGCAAAGAGCCACAGCTTTCAATGTTTAGGAAGGAAACACGTTACTGCTCATGATTGTACACATATATATGCATTTAAGGACGAATGCTGCAGAATGGAGGCAGAACCTGGCTCAAAGCTGCTTGCTGCCAGAGCTGCTGTAGCCCACCCTTCACTTCTGTACCCACGGGGTGAGCGACTGCACATTACGCTACTTGTGTTTGCCTATGAGTAGCTAAGGAAGAGTATGGACCAGATTGCTCTTATCTCTTGACTGCCCTGCTGTATACAATCACTGCAGTTTATTCCTGGGCCTGGAATGGTCTTATTCAACTGCACACTGCTCTAACTTCAGCCAAGCTGGACTTAATCTCCAGAGACCAAAACATGCAGAGTTTGGGGTTGGTTTTGTTTACTCAGTTTTTCTAAGACTAAAACAAGATTTTGACAGCACTGAGACCCTTCTTGTGCTTCCAGCACAGACATTTCTGCTCTAAATATGCATAGTGAGAGAAAGGGAGGAAGAGTACTTACCTAGTTCAGGTGCTTTGCTTAGCACAAACGCATATGCCCAGAATTTGCTGACAGGTCCATTGTAAAAACCCTGGTCACACACTGACTGCTTCAGGCCTTTGGTCATCAAAATGTACAGCATATAAGCACCAGTTCGAACAGCACCGAATATACTTTAAAACAAAAAGAGACAACGAAGAAAGTTGAGTGGACACTTGAAATCTACATGCCATCACTTCAAATCATTATGAGAAAAAGGCCATAGATGTGCTGAAATAATAAGTTTGAGACAGCCTTAAAGCTAGAGCAACTCTGTTGGCTTCCAGGAAGTCACTCAGAAGGCAGATTTGTAAACTGGACTGCAGCCATATTCCTGGTGAAAGTCTGGAACGCTGACGTCAGTGTTTTTTATTTCATTACTACAGGAATAATCCTTCAGTTTTCAGGAGAAGCGGGAGACATCTACGTCAGCTGAAAACAGCCTGCAGAGTTTTGATGCTGACGGCTGCAAGGCTATGAGAAACGAGTTGATAAAGAGCTGTCATCAACGTAATCAGGACCAACTCCCTCTTCTGATTTCCTCAGAGTTTTCTCTTGTCTCTCCCTGTGTTTGTTACGCCCACAGGAGCTCCAAGCACAGACAAACCTAGGTAGGGCACACTGATTTCAGTGCGGGGTCTCAGTCAGGGCTGGTGTTTTGGTACACGTGCTGACTTCATACTTCATCTCTTAACAGTTGGTTGCTAACAGAGGAATCGACTAGTTAAATCGAGTCATGCACAGCAGATTCACCCTCACCTCATCAAAGTGAGATGCAAGGTAACTGTTCCGTAAATGAGAAACATCAAGAGGTTTGCAACGGTATTAATTAGTGCAATTACACAGGGGATAGGTTCAGATAACGAAAGACATCCAGCTGATGTAAGGAACAAAGGCTTTTGTCTCCGCAGTGAGGAACTCTGCAGGAGGAACTGCCTTACTGTTTTACGGCAAGAACGTGCCTACCCATTGTCTACCACTGTAGCTTGTTGGCCCTTCAAAAGCTGTGATGAATACTGGGTGAAACAAGGAGCTTTCAGAAAAATGGAGCAAAGAAAGACCCAGTCTCCTCTGGGGTTGAGTATATCTTGCTTTACACCTAAATCGTATGTCCCTGTGCTTTTACACAGCTCCATCTTATCTCCCTTCCAACTTCTTTGTGACCTTGTCCTACTCATGAATCCTCTGGTTCCTGCTCTGCCTTGGTGTCTTTCGTGAAATCACACGGCAGCAAGCAAACCAAGCCACCTCAAACTGATGCGCAGACACGTGGGAAATGCAAGCTACCACTTATGCAAAGTGTGTGAAATAAGGAATAGGTGTTCTTAAATTATAGATTTTGTTACTTGTCCTTATCTTGCGAAGCCAGTATTCTTCAAAAAATGTTTTAAAATCATGAAGGCAGCCTCAAAAGTTGAGGTCTATGGCAGTTCTTATGGCATTTAGTCAGACTAGAATGGTTGAAATAAGTCTGCTGAGCACAAAAACTGCTGACCTAAGTTTTTATACTTTTTGCACGAAGTATTTAGTTTTCCAAATCAGCAGCACTGATACACCCAGTCAAACCTGCCAGCTGCTACGGAGCAATGCCCCTTGCTCTTCCCTGTCCACCACATGCACTCCACAGCCGAGTGGAGTACCACAGTGCCTGCTGCTCTTCAGGCTCTGTCAGTGGCATCACAGATGGGGCTCTACGCCCAGGGCACACCCTGGCTCCCACACCATCGCATTTTGATGCCTGAGGTTTCACTGTGCCAGCAGGAAATTCAGACAACAGTTAGAACTTAAGAAGCCTGTATTATTATCTGCGATCTGTATGGTGGTACTTGCTCATGAGCTCTACTGCCAGATGAGTCCTCTTGCGCTATGTGCAAATAAAAACCCACCCTGCTGTAGCACAGGTGTACTGACGGAGTTTATCTGAGCCTGGGTTTCCCACTAGCACTGCCCAAAGCAATGTACGTATTCCCAGGCCTTGGCATGACAGCCGCTGCAGTCTCTCATGTTCATCCACCCCTCCATGCAGAAGAGATAGTGCAGTACTCCTAGCATCCAGGCAGCCTGCAGTGCATCCTCTCCGTGTAGGGTTGCTCCCTTCCAGAAATGCTCTCTCAGCAAGCTTTTCTCATGTCTTTTGGGGATTGGTCCTTTTAACTCAGTAGAGAGTTCCAAAGCCTGCAGAAAGAGTTTTGAAACGAGGTGCAACTTGTTCTGTGTCTTCTCTCTGGTGTTTAACACGTGCCCTTTTTTTTTTTCTTCTCATTCCCAAGAAGACAGGAGGATCCTGAAAGAGAAGTGATCTGATCACCTCCTGAGGCAGTGAACTCCTCAAGCTAGCCAGGGCAGGCTGCTGCTTGCTCCTATGTTTTGGGTGGTGGCAAAACTGGGTGCAAGAAGAGTCAGGCAGAATATCTAATGATACGCTGGTTCTCCCATTAGCAAACACCTCAGTGCTAACATTAAAATAGAGAGAAAAAGGGAAATTTTAAATTCTGAAATCAAATGGCTTCAAGCAATATGGCTTTCCTTGTACAGAAGCTGCACTGCTTTTCTAAAATATAATTTGTTATTAAAGTTTTAAAGCCAAAGAGAATTCTGTGCCATGAACACAAACTCAGCTAGGAAGAGTGCTTGTCTGAGCAACAGGCAAACGTTGACTTAACTGTAAGCGACTGGACACCCACGGATTTAATCTGGGCTGATAACAGAGCCAAGAGTTTTTGCCCTGTGGGAATTACAGAGTTTCACTTTGCTGCCCTTGAGATTGTAACAACGTCATTCTTCCCGTCTTTCTGTTTAGCAGCTATTGCAGAGCTCTCCCTGGAGTGCACCCGTGCACGCATACTCTGACACTCGTGCTCACATACCTACTTTTCTATAAAACCGCAGCACAGCAGCTTCCTTTAGTTCCGTGACTCCAGAAGAAGTGACTCCAGCTACTGCTCTACATGGTGTGAGTCAGACTAATCTGAATTTTTATCAGTAAAAAACAAGTTACATTTTCACATAATTCACAAGGGAAGGCTTTATAAATAAGGAAGATAGCAAATTGGAAGTAATTGATTCAATTACCTAAATAGATGCCATGAGCAGGTAGCTGTTTATGAGATGTGCTGCATGCCAGAACACTACCTTGCCAACAAGCACACGCCACTGGAGACAGAAAAAGATCTAATGCATGCCTGCAAATGTGCCTTGGACCCAGAGAGCCAGGACTGCTGCTTTTTGTGCCTCTGCCGCTTAAATCTTATTTGTTCTGTAAGGTAAGATCAACCAACAAATTTCAATCTTGCAAAGACACGATGTGCAGCAGAGTGATGACATTGCTTGCTCAGTAAATCACTTCCGCTTCATTTTGTCCTCGCCCTGCTCTCTGCTGTAGCTTTTGTGAGGTATTGAAATGAACTGCTTACCAAAGCAGTCTGTCTGGTGGGAATCATCTGCAGGGATTTTAGAAATAAGGTAGCAGTGAATTACTGTACAATTACAGCCTTTTGCAACTAGAGAGACTGATCAGAATCAAACTGCACCAGCTAATGCAGCTTTCTCATCTATTCAGATTCAAAATGTCCTACATTCTCCTCCCTTCAGGCACCGATTCCTCTGGTAGATAAACAAATGGCCAATTGATATGTTACTGTCCATAACATGATCAAAACGTATCCATGAGGAGACTAAAAACTAATACTTTTCCTTCATAAGCTTGTTTTCAAATGAGGGCCTCAAAACACATCCCATGCATGGGTTAGGCACAGCATTAAGAAGAAGGGAAACTGAAGGCCACGGAGCTAGCTGATGGGAAGACAAAGCAGGCGTTACTGGCTACTACTGCTTTCTGTTCCCTCCGTTCTACTTACCAGGGAGGAGTGAAGTGCTTGTTTCTCAAAAGCCTGAGAGGGCAGCAGGTAGCTCAAGACTTCAGTTCAACCCCAGCTGCCACTCTAGCAGACTCAGCTCCTCCTCGCAATGAGGAGGACACTGCCCATTTTTCCTAGGGCTGCTTTCTATGCAGACCCATCACTGCACTTGGCTCCTGACACCTCTGGACATCACAGCCCAGGTCCTGACACCTCCGGACATCGCAGCCCAGGATCAACACTGCAGAACTGAGCAGGGAATGTGACTTACACATGAAACAAAAAAATCAGAAGTTCAGCACAGAATATAGCAATGTTTCCTAAAGGATTTTAGTGCTGTGATAATCACAGAGTGGAAATTCTCTGCTCCAGTTTGCATTTTAAACAAACCCCTTAAACTAACCAAACACACCACGCAAACTGTGTCTGCAGAACTAGGTAAAGACGGGAATACGTCTCGAGTATGGCGAAGGTGAATGTAAAATACGATGGCTGCAAGCTACACATCAGAAGTGGAGTATATTTTTGAAAGCACGCCATCCTGCGTACCCAGCACCAGCAGAGAGCAGCAGGGAACCCGCAGACAGCAAGATCCAGCTTTGTGGCACAAAACTAAGGGCTGGTAGGGACTTCAAGCAGAGCCCTCCTTACTCAGGCCCCACAGGCTGTTCAACACTGGCTCAAACCACAGGCTCCCAGCTGGTTTAACCAGTCGCTGAGGTGTCGGACTATCTTCTGCCTCAGGCAGAAGATGCCACAGGCAGAAGATCCCATGGGTCCAGCTCCAGCTCCCAGCCCAGGTCCTGGCAGGAGGAAAGAAGATATCTTAATTCTGCCCCAACCTGCCTATATGGTGACTCACAGGAGTCCCAGCAGGTGAGTCTGTGCCCCAGGAGCACAGGGAGGTGGCAGTGAGCACGTGGTCCTCCTCAGTGAAAGCCACATCGAACAGATCCTAGGAGAGCAGCCAAGGTCACCTCACATGCGGAGTCAGACTGCAGCCAGCTTGCTTGCATCGAATGGCGAGAAAAGAGGGAAACAGCTTTTTTGGCTGGGTTTTTTTTCATTTTAGTGTGCAGAATATTTACAGAGGAAGCACTCTGAATTATAAAGAACTGCATAAAGGTCAGGAGCTGAAGAACACAGAGCTTCCTACACCTTCCTGCATGACAAATCAAATTGCATTCACTTCTGATCAGCCGGAGTGTTTCAGTGGTCATATCAAGTTTCCCTTCTGCTGCTGAAGAGCTGGTCTCTTAACACAACAAAATGGCCTTTCTGTGCCCTGCTGATTTAAACCCCGGGTTCCTCAGAAAAGAGGAGCAAGTTGCGGTGCTAATGATGCGGCGCAGGAGCGCGGGATGCACAGCCACCCCTTGGTCTGAGAGGTCAGAGCGGCAGGGCAGTCCGAGAGCACGCCTGGAGAAAGCAGTTACTGTGCAAGGGCAACAGAATATTTCTGTGCTCAGCCAAGCAACAGAAAACACATATAATAAGAACAGATGCTGGAAAACGCACAGAGAAAGCATCTATAAGAGAAACAACTAACTGAACTAAGTTTCTTGAAAAGAAATGCATCTGAAGCCACGTTCGTCAGACAACTCTGACCTCCCCAACAGGGCAGGTAGTCCCAAATCAGTAAAGAAACTCAGAAACCCCTGGTATTATCAAGCAGCATACGCCAAGGTGGGTGCATCTCCATGTGAAGGAACATCTCATTCAGCCATTTGCTCACTGTGCTCTTGGATTAGTTCCTAAAAATAAGCTTGTAACAAAGCAGTGTTGCAACACGACCGGGAGGTTTGTTTTGTAGTTCTTTGGCAGGATTTACAGAGTTTTGCTTTTCCACCTGGTAAGGGTGAGCTTCTTTCAAATCACTCTTGGCTCCCGCAGTCTCGTGAACCTCGTGGTCCCAAAGTATCAGTCCATCAATGACACGCTCCAAGCGGATGACAGAGCAGGGCCAGGGCCAGGTGACAGCTTTCTTAAGAAGCCGATGGATTTTGTTGCCAGAAATGCAACTGTTTGTAGGAGATTTCTGTCTACTCCAAACCCCTGCTTTGGCCATGTCAGAAGTAACAGCAGTTTTGGCTGACTCGAAAGACGCAGAGACAGCCATAGATGACGCAAGCGTTGAAGGGGCCCCTCGCCTTGCAAACCAGCAGAGGGAAGGGCATTTTCCAAGCTTGCCACAGAATTATTTTTTCCTATGTGAGTCCAGATAAAGCTGGCAGACCAGCGCTGGGAAATGTTCCTTTCCAGGGAAGAAGCACACGAGGATAAGTCCCACCTAGCAAACAGGGCAGGAGTTCTGGGAACATGCATTTGTATGGCGACTGCACATTATATATACAGTTTAATACGAAGATATACCTAAACTATTATCTGTCTAGACAGGTGAGGTAGTCAGACCACAGCGTTCCTGCTGCTTTGCTATCGCTGCAGTGATTATATTATCAAACCAGTGGGAAAGACAGAAGATTTAATGAACTGTTGGCCTGCTCCCAACCTAAAATCTGTGCTTACGTTTTGTGGTGGCTTCAGGTCCCGCAGGAGCAGAGTACTCTGGGAAATTGCTAACCTTTGTGTCAAAAAGAGGATCGTCAAACAAAATTTTAGTAGCTAAATCAGGAGCTTTAAGGGAGCCGGCCCTCATAATCTGTAAAAAAAATATGAAACTGCATTTTTTCCGGTTCTCCCAAGATATGGCTGTAGTGAGGGTAGTTTCTTTTTAAAGTTGAGCCAAAATGAAAGCAAATGTCCAGGTTAAAGTGGTTATCTGGTTATGAGGAAACGATATTAGGGTCTGGTTTGTGCTGACCAGAGTTACGGACCAACAGCCTGCTGACTTTTACTGGTGCCTGGGTGCTTATATAAAGCCTGTTATTCCAAAATTGTTTCGTGGGTAGACATGCCAGACTGTTCTGAGGCTGGGAGAAGAATTAAAACCACGAGAGCAGCCTCCCCGAGAGCCTGCCTGACAGAGGCGGCATTCATTCCACCACGGGGAGGGGACTGGCGAGACCTGCCGTCACATACCAGCCTTCCAGCACACGGAAGCGAAGCGCGAGCAAGAAACACGTTTCCTGGCTAATTAAGTTTCCTTAAGAGTCCACAGGCACGTGTTCAGGGTATCGCAGAGAGCAAACACGGGTCCTGCAGGCCCCCCCTTTCTGGGGGGGGGACGGGTGCGGTAACGTAGCGAAGGCGCAGCACAACCCACCAGAACCCGCAATTGCTTTGCTCCGCATTCTGACACCCAGGCTGCTCTTGGGTGTTTGTGGACTGGCTAGATTGCATTGCAGCTACTCCCCCCGTCTTTTTTAAAAAAATGAATCACCTCTTAACTCTTTCCATGTTTTTCCTCCAATGATGTGCACATTCATCCGTATCTGGCCACCTTTGCAGTGGGAAGGGAGGAGCAGTACTGGCTTCACTGGGCAATGCGCAGTACATGACGTTGCAATATTAAAAAAAGAGTTGGATTTTTCTGATGGAATAAATTCTCCGGAAGAGAGGAGGAATTAATTAAGCCTATGACAATTTTAATACATAGTTTTACTAAAAGGTTGCCAGACTACCTGAATGTTACCTCAGATATGACTCCTGTCTTAGTTTGCCTTAATTGTATTCAAACACAGTTCCCCAAAATCCTGGGTCTTCTTGTATTTAAATGGATGTAGAAAATATAAGGTTGCTTTAGACTTATCTTTGATTGCAAAATCATGATATTTTTACTGTACAGTGAGAAACCATACACTAAGAAACTGATCATTAAGTACAAATGAAATGTGGGCAATGACTGAAAGATATCATTTGGCTGTTGTTCAGTGACCTACATGGAATTAATGGCTCTTGTTTTGATCTCAAGATGTTAATGAGAGCTGTGGCTAAGTCAGTGCAATATGACATGTCCTCTAATCTCACAGAAAAGCAGCCTAGAAAAGGATCTGGTGCCCAACATCCTAAATGGTCAATGTGACACAAGGACAGCCTATATGAAATATTCATATATATTAATAACTGACTAGAAGAACCAGCTTTGTAAGTCTGCACCTGGTTATTAAAATTATTTTGCTAGGTTTGTGGAACTGAGGGTTACGTTTTCCAAATCAAATGAGTCAGTGTCTTGGTCAGTGAAGGATACACAGTGATATGGTATTCATCCAAGTGATAAAAAAGTTTGAAAAAGAGTAGTACTGATTACAGAATTGGTCTCTCTTAGCTATAAATGTAACATTTATGAGGCATTTTACAAGCATTTAAAAGAGAGGACTTCTTAATAGTGAGTTACCTTGAAATCCTAGAGAGACACTTGTTCAAATTACAGCTGATGAACTTAGCCCAACTGTTATTTTTATAAGCAGTGGCAAAGAAAATGAATGTAATTAGGCTGTAGTTTCATCATCCTTCAACATTTCTGAAGTGCTTTCAGGCAATGCCAGTGTTAGTGATGGGGAGCAGGAGACCTGATCCTGCAGAAAGACTGTTCTTATAAAACACTTGTAAAGCACTTCCCTGTTTTGCCTCACAGAACTGATCCAGGTACCTCCCCGGAAGACCCCATCTCCTCATCGAATCCACTTACGATGGAAAGGACATCTCCATTCTCTCCACAGAGTAGAACTTCCTGTTGCCGTACCAGAATTTTGGTCCTGTCTGCTTTCCAACAGCCAAGTGACCTAACCCCTCCAGCTGGGGCTGTCTCAGAATTATGAACATCTCAACAATATTTAGGCCAGCAAGTGCTTCAGTTCAGACATCCCTGTGTGAAGAACTGCTAAATACAAAGCTGTTCGTAAACTGGAGTCTCTTCAGGTTCAAACTTGACTTTCTTCAGACTTCTTTTGCCCCTGTTGGCATCTCCAAGGCCCTTAGCATTGCATTTGTGAATATTTCACAGTCCTTAATGGACTTTACTCTTGTGGCAGCGTTGTAAGGTATCTAAGCACAAGACCCATTTCAAAGACAGAGAGGTGAGGCCAACTGAAATTTAAGCGTCCTGTCAAAAATCTCTGTCTGAGCCAGGATGAGAAATGATGTGCAACATCACGAGTTGTGGTTCCGCGCCCTACCCATGAGGTCCACTTCATGCAGAAGAGGTCTGACCTCACTCTGTATCCGTGAAAACAGTATTACTGAAATAACAGTAAACACAGTCCACTAGGAGCACTTTTCTTCAGAGAGTCCTTTGACCTACCATAGATTTTGTTTTCACTTTTCAAAGTTACTATCTAAACCTTCAAGTCTCAAACCCTCCATCTTAATTACCCAAGGTACACCTATACCTTTAGGATGTGCAGAGAGATACAATGCAAGATTCTACTCTCTTGTGGATTTTTTGCAATTGTTCTAACTATTGTGGCTGCTTTATATTAATGCTCCCTGCTGATCTCCTTACTCGCACCAGCAAACTCCAGAAGAAAAGTCAGGTATGGATCAGAATCCATGGCGGGGGGTGGCTTTAAACACCTAACTCCTTGCGACATGGGCAAGTACAAAAAACACACTAGTGAGGCGGAAAACTCAATGGCAAAGTTCTTAGAAAACCTCCTGTTTTCCTTTACTAATGCCCTCAGTTGATAAAACTACAAAAATGCAGGCATTTAATCCCATTCAGCAGCAACTGATTCTGTGGGAAGTTCATTTTAAAAGGCTTCTTTTATCTACCCTAAGTCTATGAAGAAAAAGCCTGAGGACATAACCAGTGAGTCAACCAGGGACAAAGCCAGAAACCTAAACTCTCACTGTAAAAAGAAAAAATTTCATTATTTCAAAGTCGCTCTTGCAGAGGACTGCAGTTCTTGGGTTTTGTATGTCTGGGATTTAGGACTATCATGACATTTCTGTGCACGGAAGTTGAACTGCTTTCTGCTCTATGTTGTTTGTGTTTCACTGGGGAAAAAAAATCAATCACACGTTGGTTATCATTTTCCTGTATTTTCCTTCAACAGAACTAACTTTGGACACAGATATGAGAACATGTTACCAAGTCTTCCCTGGTGCTGATGAACTTATGGCAATTTTAATGTAAAACTATATTTTAGTGTAAAACTGCAATATCAGAGAAGAAGGTTAGTGCTACCACATTTTACCCCTTCGTAATTGTGTTTAGACAATCACGTGCTCCGTTACCACAGTTCAGTTGCTAGCAGATAATCACAAGCACAGTAACTCCCTTGTGCACCTATATGCTCCAAGCCTATTGATATGATTATTTGGGACCTTTATTTACTCTCTTACAGTGGGTGGGAACAAGAAAAAGTTATGGAAAAAGGGCCTTGGTCCCATGATGTACCTTTTTCCTGTGGTAACTGAAGACCTCTAAAAAATTTCAGAAATTAACAGAACAGTCTTTTAAGACCACTTATGTCACTGTCATTCCTTAAAAAGAATGCAGAACTCGTTCTCCTCAGCCCACGTGTCTGAAAGGCCGTAAGGTATCTATATTCTTCATAATGACTATTGTAATTTAGAGCACAATTTTCACAAATGTTTTAGACTACAAAATGTTTTTAGCTCCCCAAACTCACCAGAAGCTTGACATGACTAATGCTTTTGTTCACACTTGCAATTTTATGTCTCCAGCTGAGGGAATGCTTTATTTGAAAATGTTTGTTTTCTTCGAGGAGGTGTAATGGTAATTAGCGATGGGCACTGCCTGTGGCTCCTCTGCTGTGAGCTCCCGTACCTGCGCATCCAGCGGTGAACTGGACTGGTGAACGATGCAGTTAGAACAGTCTCTCCTCCACGTTTATTTTTGACGACACGATTTCATTGCTCTCGGTCACAGCAGAGAAAAAGAAGACCAGGGAAGGCAGGAGTCTTTCCAGCCAGCCTTGGCTGAGAAGTTCAAAATGTGGCACTGTGCTCTGAACAGCTACTCTGCTCTGGGAAGCCATTGAAAAGGCGTCTAAGACACTGGTTTGCATCTCTCTGCTGGATCTTGTTTCAAATATGGTTCCTTGAGAGAGTGACAGAAAATCCCAGGACTGACTCAAAGCTTGAAAATACGCTTAGGATATGGTTGAGAATGGAGCATGAACAGTACCAACGCTGTATTAAGTACCACTCCCATTATATATGCTTGTTACATATTCTCTCTATATAATCCACTGCTCTGAGGAACAGAATCAGAAGCCTCCAAAACATACTTACTCAAATGGTTACCATCTCTTCAAGGGCATAAAAACACCAAGAATTTAACAAGCCCCAATAGCAAAACCTTCCTTCTAACATCTTGCTGCCCAGCTGCTCCTCAGCCTCTCCCCCTGCCCATCTCGTGACCAGGAAGGAGAACCAGATGGGTCTTGCAGCACACCCACAGTCCTCCCTTTACCTTCTTCAAGGCAATGGAGTCCCATTCAGGGTGGAGTCCAAGCCACAGTCTTGGTAAGAAAAAGGTAAGAAAAGGGGGAGATGAGGAGTAACATACGCTTTTCTCAGCGAGGCGCTCACTTACCCTAAAATCTGGTGGTCAGCAGTTCTGGCAGTGTTTTATAATGGGGTGCTCTAGGTCTCAGTACCATCTGTGTGAGCACAAGTTGTGCTGATCTTTGCAGGTTTTATCACTGTTTTTGGCAGAAGCCTTTCCTTTGCATAAGTTCACGCATACTTTGAGGTTTGGGTTCAGTCCTATCAAAATCTCAAAGCAAAATTTGACAGAATTCCCCTTAGATCTCTAAAAAAACCTGCCATCACTGAACCAAACACACAAGCCCTGCTTTTCAGACCTTTCTACTGTATCTGATCCAGATGTCTCTAGCAAGCTTTTCAATGCAAATCGTTTGAGTTTTCAGTTGGGACCAAAACCTGAAGCCAGGCCAGCTCAGAGTGATTTTAAAATTGTGCAAATATTTTACATGGCTCTAAGAAATAATATATCACTTGTGCAGGTTTATATACCCATAAGCATATGCATACATGCCTGGGTGGTTATTACTTTCCCGTGTGATAAATTTTGGGGAGGGAAAAGAGGTGTATTAAAGTGACAGCTCTCTGTGGTTTTCAAGTGAGGGCAGATACTGTGCTCCTTGCATCAGTCTTTTTTTCTCCTCAGGATTAAATTCCTTGATGTGGGGCCACTCCCTTCAGCCCTTCCCTCTCATCTGCAGATTTCCTAGTCACAACTCACCTGGCTCCCAGAACCATTTCTTTGTCCTCTTTATTGACAAAACTGGAAAGAAAACCACGCTTAACTTCTTTCCTTCCCTCTCCAGGGACTTCATTAAGCATACCCAAACAGTGACATCTCTGCACGGCTCCGGATCAATGGACACTGTCATCTGGAGATTTTAATCACATTAACACCACAGCAGAGTAAAATCCATCTGATTCTCCTCTGCTAAAGTGGCAGGATCAACAGTTCTGCCAGTTGCTGCAGCTGCTACTCAGAACACTTATTTATATGTGTGGATAAAAATCAAACTACCACAGCTACGGTCTTCCAGTCCCTCCTCATGGAGCCTGAATTCCCTCTCCAGGAAATGCAATTTGATCCCCCAGACCTGCATTCTTGATGACTGGAATTAGCTATATTCAGACAATCCTGAGCAGCACAGTACAAAAATAATCAAAAAAAGTGAAGCTCTGTGAGCCGGTGGAAGAAACTGCACTATTTATAAAGCATAGCAGAAAAACAAATGCCAGGGCTAGAGTCCTGCAAGTAGTCTTTCCAACAGAGGATATGATAATTGGTGGAGGCGAAAAGGGTTATAGTCTTATGGAAAGTCTTATACAGAGCATTCGGTGGCTACACAAGGCCCACTGGGTTTTGGTAGAGATAAACAAGGAGCAATGGTCACGCTGAAGGGCAGTTGCACTCAATCATTACCCTGGGAACATGAGAGAATAGCATAAGTTGTTTACAGGGACCCTCGTCTAACCACAGACTGCTGATAAATATGTCAGTGTTTTCTTTCAATGAATGAAAAATAATTTTTCAGCTCTACCCATGCATCCCTGCATCGCATCTGACTTCCAAAGAGTCAGTTACAAGCTAATCAATGGTAATTGCCTATCAGCCAGTCTTGGCCTCCTCAATGTGCTGTTACCTGATGCTGCTCCCTGATTATCTGGCACATGGAGGGTACTAACTTGTAGGAACAATATTTCTTGATGAAAGCTGTTATTTCTTGAGCAATAACTCACTTTTCCATCACTAAATAATAATTGAACTTCTGCTGCAGCTGAAGATCCCTGACACCCTGTGAAGGCTGTGTACTCGATGAGATATTCTTCTGTCAAGAAACACTTCCTAGTTCTTAGATATTTATCTCAGCAAGTTTGGACTGTGGCCAAATTACTAAAAAGGAAAAAAAAAAATTCAACCTAAGCCCTATGTTTGGTGCAAAATCTCATAAGAATTAAGGAATCCATCTAAGGATTTCTAAAGTAGCCCATGAGGATTCATAAGCACAGTGTAACTCTTCAGCAATCCCTAATGAATGCTTCAGGGGCATTTGCACTTGTTCCTGTGTTGTTACTGAAATTATTCTCAGCATCCCATTCATTACCCCAAGAAAATTTTACAATAACTGTAATATTGCAGTGATTTAAATGATAATCCAAAAAAAACCTGGCATGTCTATTTCTGCAGGATAAGTTAAAGATACTTACAGGATCAAATGTATCAAGTTCATGGAGTAACTGTCATGTCTAGCATTGAAATGTACATATCAGGAGTTTGAAATTATCCTAGGCAAATAAAGCCAAAAAGCAATAAAGTAAAAGGTTTAGCAGAGAATCAAGCTAGCCAATAGAGCTAGCCATCACTAAAGCTGTAAAACAGGTAGATAACAAAGTAAACATAATCTAAGTTACAGGAAAAGACTAGCATTTGACAGAATAAAGAAGGCTTAAAGAAGCTAAAAGTTATAATACAGCTGTAATGCACTGCTCAGATTCATAAATTTAATGGCAATTACAGGCCTGGACCCATTGGTCTTCCTTCTTCACTCTGTCCTCCCCGGGGCAGTACTTCTGCAAGCACCTAGAGAAGTTCAGATCTCAGGGATTCACCTACAGCTGGTAAATAATAAATATATTTTATTTATTCAGCAACCTAGAGAAGATGCTGAATGGTACTGGCATAAGGATGTGCATTTGTTTTGCAGAAGTTAAGCTCATCACACACCCGTGACTTTGCTAAACCACGGCTCGACACTCGGATGTGACCCTGCGGGTGAACACTGCTCGGTTTGGCAGTGCTTATCAACACGCTGGTCCACAGATCCAATGTCGGATTTGCTAGGTCATGCAAGTTAACACCTCTCAGTGTTCCATTCCCACTGCCTCCAACAAGCACAAGCTGTTCGAACTTACTCAGACAAAAATACATGGAGATTTCTGCTCCCCAGGGATTTCTGCAGGGGGGAGAGGACCTTTTACCAGGCACACGAACCAAGTACCGAGGCTGAGTAAAATGCAGAAGTGCTGCCACAGCGGGACAGATGGAAGGTTTGATTTCTTTTGCATGAATTATCTACTTTCTCTCTAGTACAGTTCCCTTCTTAAGCCACCAGACAGATGTTCTTTATTCCTCAAATACACTTTTCAGTCTGCTCCCCATTTAAAATGAAGAGGAAAAGTCTCACTCCCAGGGGGCTCTGCTTTGAGCACATTCAGAGCCTGCTTCTTCGACATTCATGCCGAGCGGTGGCCTGCGAGGGCTCCCGTGGGCTGGGACAGGGTGATCTATGGGAGAAACGTACAATTCAGGGTGACAAACTGAGTGTCAACACTCTCACTGATTGTGAGAGTGGGGAGGCAATAGAGCAAAACAAGCACAAAAGCTGCTTTTCAAATAATATATTGAATTCACTTTGCTAAGATGTTCAGCTTTCCAGCAATAAAGACAAAAAAGCAAGTGAACAGACAGAGAAAAAAAGAAGTTTTTAAAGAAAGGAGGCCTAGCTTAGCTCTGCAAAAAGAGATTTTCATAGGAATTTTTAGCCAGTCCTATCCATATCTCCTATAAAGTAGCATCAGTCAGGTCGTACAGAGAATCCTTGTTTACTTTTAATTAGGCCTGACCAGGTAAAAAGAGTAAAGCCAATTTACACTAAAAATTACTTTGATGGACACAACAGAGTCCACAGCAGTAACAGCAGAGTGAATGAAGAGGTGAGATTTTAGAAGAAGATGGGCACAGCATTTTGGCACATGGCATCAATTACAATTCTGGGAATAAAGATATTTGTCATGAGATGCTCTTCTTACTTAGATTAAATAAGGTACAGATTGGAGATACATCTTCTTGACAGTATTTTATTGCTCTTAGTCTATATATTTTTATCACCACTACACTGTTTTTTTAATGCCAGCTAGCACTTGTTTTGCAATGTACAAATTCACCCTACAGAGCACTGGTTTTATTTCCCTATCGGGATTACAGTTCAGCTTACAGAAAAGAAATTTTTGTTTTTAAGCTGTTAAGTCTCATCCAAGGGATTTTTGTCTTCTCTCCGATCATTCTGAATTCCTAATGTTCACCCAACTTTCAACTTTTGCTCCAAAATGGTAATTAAAAAGATGTTTCCAATACCTGTTCTATAAGAAAATCAGGTAAGTACATAAAGATGAACATGGTCCTACAGAAACACATCGTTAAGTAGGTATATATTAAGCATTTTGCTAATGTGGGTTCTGTTAAATGTCCTACTGAGAATATGCATTAACGCTTTACAAATATAGGGAATGTTTCACATGGAATTCACTTTCTTTTAAATTTATAAGGGAGAAGATTATTAATTCACCTTAAATGCTGCTTATTAATTTTAATGGTATTTGGCAAATATTGCTCTTTTCAGTAATTCATTTTCTCTTTGAATGTACTGTCAGGACCTCTATAAAATTTCAGAGTACTTCAAGATTTTGATGGGTTGCTCAGCAACATATGAAATTGTGTTTTAATCTCCATGGCAAGTATCTGTGTATGGCAGCTCCTGAGACAGGATGTATATTTGAATCATTTTTCATCAATTATCCTGCTTATAAACGTGATAACTAGACTGTACTTCAGACTCAGAAATCCAAGCAAATTAAAGCCTTTCTTTATAGTTATGTTTAGTCTTTTTTGTTCAGTTCAGTTCAGGACCGAGTTCCTCACATAAAGACGTGTTTTGGACTGCCTTGTCAGGAGCTCTCTGCAGAACAAGTGCAAACCCTGCTATACAGGGCTGCTGTGCTTGCAGTAACAACTCAATCACACCAGTCTCCTAAAAGCAGAGTGAGTCACCTTCTTCCACTGAGCCTGGTTTTGTCTTTCAAATATAGGACCTGTTGCTGCTGGAATACTTCGTTTTTGAGGCTCCGGTTAGCTTAGTGGCGAGCGGCTACCGACCTTTCAGCTACGTTTGATACCATTTCTACTACTTTGAGAGAAAGTGTTTCCCAGGAAGAAAGACATTTGGACACCCTGTATTGACATCAACTGATCTCCACCACTGCCACAAAGCATAGCTGAATTTGGATTAGAATCTAAGTGATCTCAGGTGATGGTAACAGTGTTACGGTTGTGTGGTTTGGGTAGACAAAGAGGAATCCCTCCTCTCACTGTACCAGCCATGGTCAGGTTTAGCCTCTGCCTATCAATGACTGCGTCACATTGGATGTTTTAGCTTCTTCGTCTCCCACATTGATGCGAAAGTATTCCCTAGGGAAGACAACATTCCACTGCTCTAGTTAGTGCCTTGCCCCTGAGACTTCTGTTGGCAGCCCCTTAAGGATGGAGAGCAAGTGAAACCAGTGCCATACTGCTGTCTTCTGTGAAGACGAGGCAATCAAATACACGTTTAAGCTCCTTGATAGCAATGCCACCCATACACAGGTTCTATGGCCTATAAAAGGAATTACAAAAATCCAGCTGAGATGTAATGAAAACATGAATGACTTCACATCCTTCTGTGGGAGTCTTGGTCTCAGCTTTGCTAATTCCTAGAGATGCCAGCATGACACTTCTCATATACTCCAAGTAAAAAATTCAATGAATGACCCTAACTTTATGTTTAAAGTGACACGAATATCAGATTTGGTGTGGTTTTGCAGCTTTGTAACCCCAGGAAATATTCAGAAATACAGGGCTGACTGTCACTTTGATGTGTAGGTGAATCAGCAACAGTTTCCCTGGGGTCTTACAAGACTGAAAAATGAACTTTTGTGTCAGCTTCCTAGCAGTGGGTTTGCACTAACACGGAGCAGCACAGAGCTGCTCCCTCAGGACCTCAGTACATGACCAGGCGGGGTAAAATCACTGAACTAAAGTGTAGAAAACAAAACAAAACAAACGACTGAAAACATTTCTCACAACAATAAATCTTCAATGCTAGAAACAAGCCAACAAACCTGCTAGGAAGGGGAAAAAAAAACAACCCAACAATCCAAGAAAAAGATCCCAAGCTAATTTCTCAGCAAAAGACTTCAGAAGATCATGTTTTCACGGTGGTTTCCAAGTGAAAAGCAACACTTACCATCATTGCTCCTACAGAAGTTTTCACTGAGAACTGGTAACCTTATTTTGGACACAAAATGTTCAAAACTAGTCAATGCTTCCAAAGGGAAATAAAGCTGCTTTCCTGCCTCAGAAATCCTGCTGGCTGCCAGTGTTGACACAAAACTCACTCTTGACCGAGCTCCTGAATGCTCAGCAAGCTCAGCAGGGTGATGTAGTTGTTTTGTTTATTTATAAGCGTGGCAAGTTTCCTACTGTAGCTGCTACTACATTTAAATGATCTTGGCAATAGCGAGGCATACGGGATACATTCTGAAGAAAGACCATCTCATTGCCTGGCAGGCAATTTCTGTGTTTTTTTTAAACCCAAAACACATCTTTCCAGCCTCTGCTAAGTCTTACTATTTCCGAGAATATCTAAAGCAGGTAAAATGGTAGGAGTGCCAGAAGAGAGACAAACAAGGACTCCGGAAAAATGCCTCACACCAACCTTGAGGCAGAATACTGAGGGCTCTCCAGGCAGGCTTTTTTTCCTCAGTACTATCATCATGGCAGACAAATACATTACTTAGAATGTCTGCAAGGTATCATAAAAGTCATAGCATTTTAGCATTCCAGAAAGCCAAAAAGGAAGTCTTTTTAAAGTTAAGGAGCAGTGCCCTGGACCCACAGTAAGTCTACAGGCAGAATACTGGCATCTAAATCTATCTGACCTGACCTTCAGAGGAAGCAGAAATGCCTTTCAGGCCCAGCATATGCAAATGAAACACCTAGTTATGCGAGGAGCCAGAAAAAAAAAAAAAAGATCCAAGTTACCTGGAAAGTTTACAGCATTCAAAATCGAGTGCAGCTTGCTAACAGAGTGAATAAAGCTGGGAGTGACTGATGGCCCTAGGAAGGACAGTGGTGGTGAAACACCACGAAATGGATGGTCCAATTAACACTTTTTACATTAAGTCTTCATGCTAGATTTTAATGAATATCCTGCATTTCCTCTGTTTTCTAGGCAAGAAGTCAAGGGGTTTTGTGTTTCGCTTGATTTTGTATGGATTGCATGTTACTATGGAAGCTACAGAGTTTTCATGCTCTGTTCCACTGCAAACATTTTGGGTTGATTTCCCCTTCCCTACTTCAGTCTTCTGCATGCTACTCAGCATCTCAGAAGAGCAAAGCTTTCTGAGCATAGTCAATAATTTTCATAATCAGCTGGTCCCCACTAGCAAATCCAGCAGCTTAAATGCTCGGTGCTTCTGCATAGTCCAGACATCTCACACTGCTGTCCATCCATCCCCTCTCCACCCTGCTGTCTCATTTCCCAACGTGCAGAGGGAAGGATGAGTTCTGCAGTGCTCGGGAAACTCTTGTCCCTGAATGGCGCTACTTGAGCCGATGGAGGAAGCAAACCCTGCAGTGGTGAATCTCTCTTGAATTGCACCTTTCTGGCCACTGTTCCTCATCTGCACAAGTAAAGCTCACCTCAAGTGCCTGCACTGTAGGGCAGAGCAAGAGGTGGCCTCTGTGTCAGGTTCATCTGGGCAACTTGGAGCTTCAAAAACATGAAGTCCACATTTTAGATTTCACCCAGTATCCCTCAGCAGCTCATGCTCTCCATGCATTAGCTATTTGATATGATTATGATGGGAAACTCCAATTAGAAAGTAATGAACATGTTGATTTCAAAGTCCATCCAGATGGCACTTTCACAGTGTAGCATATATACTCGCTATTCGTTGATTGGTGCATCGCTTATGATTTTGGGAGGAAATTAGTTAGTGAAATTCAAAGCCCCACACTGTGAATGTCAGCCACAGCCATCTCAAAATAATGTGATTTTAAAATTCACCCTAGACAACTTCTGCAAAGGATGGTTCTGAAATCATGCTTCCCCTCCATGGGATTGGGAATTAAACTACAAATGCTTTGCCTAAGTCAGCTAGTTTCTAGTGCTTACATTCAATAAGAAAGTGTAACTGGAGTATGCATTTTGGGATCCTGCTGGCTACAAAACACTTCACAAATTGATCCACAAATGACATGCCATCTAGGGACCAATTCAACAGCTGCTGGAATTCAGCCACTCCTGAAACAGACCACAACAGTTGCTTACAGGACCCTAACAGAAAAACTACCTTAGACATTCAGCCAGAAGTACAGTACCAAATGCAATCAGATGAAAATCACAAATTTTCACAGTGTTAGAACTTGCTTTCTAAGTTATCCAGACTGCTCAAAGTTATGTCTGCACTAGGATATTTTTTTTAAGGGTATTGATTAACTATTAAAATCAAGCCAACATAAAAGTTCTTTTGTTAGCATGTCCTAGCTGGATGAGACAATGTAGAAATACAATTTATTTTCCCCTGCCACAGTTTTAGAAAGTGACAATGTAATAGAACAATTTTGGAGGAAAAAAGGAAAAGCCACAGAAGAAAGCACACTCCTCCATTCCTGCTTTATTTTACTCTGTAGAAACTCTCAGCTCAAACTATTCTCATCCTGTGAAAAACCACGCACCATTCACAGCTCCTCAGTAAGCAAGCCTGTTTTATGTACTTGTGAACTAATATAATCAGTAACTATTATATCAATCTCAGAAAAAGATACAGGTATTGGTGTTTGATAAAGGTTTGCAAATGGTTTCTATGCTGCTGAGTGAACTATAACTTACACTCCCAAGGCAATGAAATGAAGGATAATCTTCAGGTCTCCTGTGTACTGTTGTTCGAAAATTGTACCAAAAGTTTGTGTGTTTGTAAGAGCTATTTTCATAAGCATTTGTTCATTTATCTTCAGCCTCATTAAAAATTAGCATATTAAGTACATAAAGTGGAATTTAGGATGGTCAGTTTTACTCCTGACTTCAGCAACTACCAAGAGTCCGAACCTGACCTTCCCCATGCTCGATGCTCCGTACAGAGTCTACACACAGCTAGAGAGATGCGCATCAGTAAAAAATAGCCTTTCCGTGTGGAGCCACTCTTTTGCTACATTCACAAGCTCTTCGTGATGAAATAACCAGAAGCCAGATTCCGATTTCAGTTATAGTGGTCTAATTTGCCTGTCATCAAAGCAGTGACTTTAGGTTTACCTCACTGTAATGGAGATCAGAGTCTTGACTAAATATTCTATATATGCACCCATATAAATGTAATACTAACAGTAAGTCAGATCAAGACTAACACCTTAACGTGTTTATTTCCATTTGTAGCTTGCATGGTAAATTTATTGCAATGATAAGCACTTTTTCGTGCGTCCTCACTTTGTTTTCACCCTTGTTCTTCAGGAGGGCTATTGATTTCTCTCCTCTTCAAAGGCCGTGTGATCTAGCAAGTCAAAGGGGATCATTTCAATGGTGAGGAGTGGATCAGGACATCACCCTGAAGAGCAGAACTAAAGAAATGCCATTTCTGAGTGAGCTTCTCGTCACATCAGCAGTGCTGTTGTATGTGAAGAACCCCAAACCCTCTTCACAGACTACTGTCAAAGGCAGTTGGTGTAAAGAAATGCCTACCTGAAGACGGCAAGGCTCAGGGACCAGAGCACTAGTGGTTTCCTCAGTTCAAATTTTGCTCGTTTGTTCATTAGGTGCCGACCACCAAATATAAAGGCAGCATACAGAGCTGAAAATAGGAATGATTTCTTCCTGCAAAACAAAACCAAAAAAACACCTGTCAAGTATTTAGCTAATATTAGATATATATCAGAGTCACATCTGGACACGACTGCCAAGGGCTTGTGCGTTTCCTTGAAAGGAAACTCTTTCAGACATCTCTGCAGCCCAGCTGAGACTGTCATTAGTGTATGAACTTACATGCCTGCACATAGGGCCAGGTCCAGGTGCAGGCAAAACTGGCCCCGGGGAATTTCTGAAAAAGGACAGCCAAATTTGACTGTCATTCTTTCCCATTTTCTGAAGACTGAACTTCTGTGAGCAACAGAAGAGCTATTGCAAAGCCCAGACACACTTCTGCAAGTACAACACGGTTGATACTTGAACTAGCTGATCATGTTTTGTGGCTCATTCATCTTTTTTGTACCAATTTTTGTTTCCTGCAGGCTCCTTGCTACCTGGCAATTTAGTTTCCCATTGTTTCCTCCAAGAAGACACTTCAAGATCTTAAGTGCTGCAACACAACATGAAAAGTGGAGAGCCGGTAAAGAGAGGTCAAAAGCCCCATGAAGCAGCGACCATGCTGGGTGGCACTGACCTGCTGCACAAGCCCTGCCTGCAAGCACCAGTCCAGGAAATCAAGTGAATTTGCTGAAAGGTCAAGCAGGGCTCTGTTAAGGAACTTCAGTGATACTCTTAGAATTGCAAGTTTTATTTTTAAAACTGCCTGATAGTAGTACAGCTCAGCAATAATCAGCAAATATTTGAACTCTGCTACTATAACTCATTGTAAATCAACCATTAGAGGTCAAAAATAGATTCAGCCTGGGATTCCTTCCCACACAGCACAGACTAAGACTTAATGATGCACAGCATTAGTGGTGGCCTAACTGGATGGGAGTATATTTAGGAACAGATTTTACTCCACAAAATCTATAATTATATTCACAAATATCAGCAGACTACGGCTTTGTACCAAAAGGTACTTTATGGACCCAAAAAAAGAAAGACAAATGCTCTCAAGAAAGGTAACTACTTCATTAATATCCCAGAAAAGGCAGCAGCAAGCTACGAGATCTTACATTCCTTCTGATGCTGGAACCCTGAGACGACGCAACACCAGACAGATCTGCAATCAAGGCACGGCACACTGCCCAGGCTTCCCATCGGGGGCGAGGTTCACCTGCATTGTGGTCTTCAGAATTTTTACAGGATTTTCAACTGGATGTTTATATGAAAGTATGTTGCTTCACTCAAGATAAAGACAAGAATGTGCTTGTGCTGTCACTAGTGGTGCCAAGTAGGTGCCACCTCCAGGCTCTTCCATTATGATTAGCCAGCTGAGGGTACCCCATGGCACGGGACATGGGTGGCACAGCACGGTCCTGAAGGCCAAGCAACATGTGCGGCACAGTACAGCGGGTGTCTGCGCCTGCTCAAGGCAACTGGCACGTGGACCACGAGCTCCTCGATGGACAAGTGTCTTCCCGCGAGGTCCATGAAAACTAAGAAAAGCTGTAGCAGCACATCTGATTGGAAGTACGAAGAAAGCACACGCAGCCTTCACTTGAGTTTTATGTGAGTTTGAAAGCTACGTAAAAGTGAAGCCCAAAGAGACAGAGGCATATCAGTATGCGTGCAGCAGCACGCCATTCTCTGCCCACTTAGAAACTCCTCTGTTTCTACTGACATGTTTATAGCTCTGTGTTGCAAAACATGGGTAACTGCATGAAAATCCGACTGGTGCTCTGCACTGAGAAGGGAGGACCTGGTGCCTGCAGTCTCCTGGGTGAGCTTTAGCATCTGCGCTGGCAACAAGCCCCAGGCAGACCAGGATGACCACAGAGCCAGCACCCTCCCACCTTGCGCACTGAGATGGTCTAATTGCCATGGCAATGTTTATCACAACTGGATTTTGAAAACCACAAAGCCTCAGCCCTTGTTCATCTCATAATACAGAAGAAAGCATTCATTTTCACTTCTATGGTCTTGAATTTCGCTGTCAGGGAAGGGGCAGAATTAGCACATTTGATAGCATGACTGCAGTTTAGCTTGGCTGGAGGCCAGTAAATATTTGTTAACCAGCCTGGGTAGGGACGAACCACCTCAAACTTGCTCATACCGAACTGCCTAACTGTTAAGACAAGATTTATGGCTTACAGGACAGGAGCAGACTCTCAGTGTGAGGTTGGACTGCGCTCCCGTCTCCTTCCCTGCGCAGCCTCTCCAGCAGTGGCGTGCAGAGCAGCCAGTCGCCGACCTGGGCGCGGGCGAGGGAAGGCAGAGGGAGCGCCATGGGCTGTACCGTGGTCCACAGCGCTGGCCTGGCTGCCCCCGGGCATTGGCAGAGATGGCCCCTCTGCATGCTTCTGCCCCTTCAATCCCACAGAAGCCTGGGCTTACGGCACTTGGGACGCACAGACAGCAGTGCACACAACGAGGCGTGGAGGCACGCACACACACGTACGGACGCTCCAGCCAGGCCACTCGCAGGGGTCCCACGGGAGGGACCCTGCAGCCCTGCGCCGCGAGGGAGGGGGTGCAAACCCTGCACCCCCCGCCAACGGCAGGAAAGGTCTTTCTTGCACTGGTCCATGCACGGAGCTCCAAAGCCATCGAGAGCTGGCACGGGAGGAGGCCAGGACTAAAGAGCAGTAGCTAGAGATGCGCTGTGGGAGGGCAGGCGGGCAGGAAGCAGCTCAGCTCTGGGTCAAATACAGCCAAGAATTCAAAGTAATGGTTCGACTTTGGGTCCCGTTCAAGAAAAAAAGAGCTGTCTGAACGAGTTAGCAGCTCAGGTTGGCGCTCTGTTTGACTCCCTTCTTCCTGGGCAAGACAGTCGACATATTTACACCAAGTAATATTCCATTTTGCTACTTATTACTGAAACTGTGCTTCGTGAGTTCAGTCAGTCTAATGAGGTCAATACTAACTACAACAGATAAATGTTAGGTCACTTCTAACAGCTTTATAACGAGGTCAGCATTCTTTGCAATGATGGGCATTCCCGCAGTATACAGCTTTGTACTGGCGGTGGCAGACACAAGAAGATTTGACTGCACGCATGATGCAAACTGCAGAGAGCAGCTGTAAGCAGTTTCAGATGTGGAGGGACGCAGTAGTATTATCTCCTATCAGAGGTGAGCACAATGCTGATTTTGAAATCATCTCTCTGTTTTGACACCTTCTGACAACTTTTGGTAACTTTTACTTTTTGCATTCAAAGGACTTTGAATTTCCCCCTCTTTGCAGCATAGTAATGGTTAAAAGGACTGGGTAGTCCAGGCCATTTAGTTACAAAGGGGTTGCAGAGGTATGTACTCTTAAGATAATCTGTTTAACTGCATTAGACTGGTATTAACCAGCTTCCTATCAGTGTTTTTATGATGGATTTTCCTGAAAGGTTCACGACTACAGTCTGGTTCCTGGGCTGGTGACACAAAGCAACGGCAATCTGACAGCATTCAATTAGATACGATATGGGTTTACCCAAAGGAAGCTAATATTAAATGAGTATTTTTAAAGACCAAGCTTTGGAGTTGATCTGGAGCGCTGTAACTTTTCATTACTATTATCTGAAGAAAAATTAAATAGAGCAGAACGACAACAAAAAAATTAAACTTGAAACCAAAAAAAAAATAAAATATCCCCCAAAGTAATTCAGTAGCAGACTCACATCCAATAACTTCAACGTTAGCACATTCATATGTTTGTCTTCAATTCTGTTCTGCAGGGTAACACAGTAGACATAAAGACAGGCCTGCCAAATCCTCCACATTTTTCTGGCATTTCTGTTTCTCACAGTTGTCTCCCACCTTCCTACATTTTCAGACTTCAGGGACTAAGTACTGTCTCTACTGAACACAACTCCATGTTTCCCTGTCGAAAGTTGCCAGCTCTTTCCCTCAAAAGGGAGGCAGGCGAATTTTCTGGAGAACCTATAAAATGCTGTGCTCGGGCTGGGGGTTATTATGAGAGAGTTTGGGGCTACAGGCTGAAGATGTGAGGCAGATCTAGCAGGACGCTACCACAGAGGCTGCCGTGTCACAAGGCAAGGGGACAGGCAGAAGCAGCTGACATGATGGATGGAACAGGAGAGAAAGGATGAATGGTAAACACGGCAGCAAATGAGGGGAGCTGGCGGCCAAGAGATGGATGTGAAGATGGGACAGCATGGAAGGGAAGGATGTTTGAAGTCCTTTCTCTGTTAAGCCCCTGGAGGGATGCTTCTGGCTCCCATGGTCACACTGACGGGCTCAGGCTACCCATGCTGAACACAGAGCTTTGGTCGCTTTCCTGCAAAAACCCTACAGCAGGGACAGGAGGTATTATCATCCCCTGGACCACAGCGCGTGGGTTCTGCTTGTCCCTCAGCACTGTGTAAACTGAAGAGAGGTGATGTGTTTTGTCAAGGATGGAAGAAGGTTTGCGCATTGATGTGCTTTTTAGAAGCTGAAATCCCTTATTAGGCCTGCCCTAGGGCAGAGGAACAGAGACAGGCAAGGAGAAAAGGAAAAGAAGTATAACTGAGAAGAGGGAGACACAAACTGGGGCTGATAAAGGAAGACAGAGAAAATCAATCCCACCAGGAACAAAGCTTCTCCTGGTTCACTGCCAGGGAGTCCCACCCAGGAAAGCCCACTCGGGCACCAAGGGGTGGCAGGGAGAGATTAGTCATCCAGCCCAGGCAGGGAAACACAGCACGGAAAGGGGCAGCAAAGAAACCCAGGAGGAAAGCAATGGCAAACAGACAGCTAAGAAGTCCTGACTTCCCCAGAAGTGCATCATTTGCAAAACACAGCAATCTAAAATAAGGGGCCAAAGCCTGAGGGTGAGCCTCATGCACAGCAGCGCGAGACATCCCGACATCTGCGAGGCAAAGTGGAATAGCCCTGAATATTGCAGTGCTGCTGAAGGAGGCGGTTTCAGCCCAGATGCACTGTTGTCATTTTTTCCCCTGAAAATAGCAGCCTGAGTCATTATTGTAGAGTTCTCTGAAGTTAATGAGTAAACTGAAACAGATACAGATATAGGTTGTAAAACTTAATATTTCCATAGCATTTTCTTTAATTGTTAAAGAGAATTCTTATAGAAATGTACAAAGGACAACCTTACCATGGATCTTTTAAGTATTCTGTATCATGTAATAGAGGATTATCCCCTTACCAGCATTCAGCAGGGGAGTAGTAAAGTGAAGCAGCGTTATCCCCCTCTAATTACATTCTATAGATTTTTAAAAACCTTTTTTATCAAGAGGTATTTACTTTGCACAGGTAGAGCTCGTTCTTAAATTCATTACCACTTCTGCACATGCTATAAAGAGAGCACAACAGGTTAAAAAAAGAAACATAAACACACTGCAGTTGCCAGAGCATAGTGCTTCTGGCAAGCAAACAGTCAATTTCAGCCTTCTGACGTTTTTCTTTTGGCCTTCTTCATCACTATGCTATTGACTTTAAAAAAAGATTTTACTGAAAAAAAAAGAAAATAAAACCAGGATGCTCAGCAAGATGAAAGATAAGGCACTTTTCTTACGACTTTCTTTCAACAGAAAACAACCACTTGTGTTTATAATTGAAACTCCTAGCTTGGGAGTCTAATTACAGTGCTTTAACCTGAACCAGAGTAAATCACATGGCATACCCATGTCAATGGCTCAGAAGCAGTGGCTGGTAGCCTTGGCAAAGTTACTTTCTCTCTGGTGCTTATTTAAAAGTCACACATTCTGTATGTATAAAAAAGGGTGTGAAAACGCTTCTCAGTCTCTCAGTATTTCTACCTCAGAAATACCGTCAACGCAAACCTTCCTCTCTCTCTTCCCAGATATGATTTTGACAGAACCAGCAAGAAGAGATCCAACGTGTGGATATGCCAGATCTGCATATGACAATACAACCTGTACTCCTGGCTTTGATTTGGGTTTCTGCAGCTGTTTCCCCATTGACCATACCAGCCTTAATAACACAGAGAGAAGGACATGCAGAAGAAGAAGACTTGTTGGATACACACCGGCCAACACAGTCTGATTTATTCTTACAGCTCAATATCCTTTGACATTTATATTTAGAGCAGCAACGACGACAGTCACACACACGGGTAGGTGACTCACTGATGATGGTCTTTGACGTAACAGGCTATCAGAGAGCAAACAGGGATGTATCTCATCTGATCCCTTGCTTTCTAACGCCTCTCAAAAGACCATTTCAGCCTCCTCGTGACAGGTACTGTCGGATGCGCAGGTCCGTGCTCCCCCCGGGGCCAGGGCAGTTCCCCAGGCACCCCTCTCCGTGTTGGGAGCCAGGGAAGAGCAGTCAGTGCCCTGGGAACAAATCCCAGCCAGGGACTTCTATTTCCCCACATCTGCCTTTTCTCTGGGGTCCTGTTCCCATCACTCAATCCATGTCACTACTACAGACAGTACCTGTCCCATCTGCCCAGCTCCTTAACCCGTGGAAAGGAAGGAAGCATGGCACTGGGAGGTTGCCAGAGGGACTGCTGCAGCAACTGACCCAAGCTTGACTTGGCCAAAAAGGCTGGAGGAGGAGAAGGACTCGTGTGTGCACTCCTCGCTCCATGAGTGCTAACAGCTGAGCTGAGGCACAAGCCTGACACCCAGGTCCCCCACTGTCCAGGTCGGAGTGGGAAGGGTGAGGGCTGCAGGGCCAGCCACCTCTGAAGAGTAGAGCAACTATTTTTTTGCAGTGTATCACCAGGTCACAGCCAGTTGTGGTCCAGCTGGAGGCCTGGCTAGAGATGGCCCCTGTTCCCCACCATCCAACCTCTGCAGGCATCCTCCCTGTGGAGCAAGGGGCTGTGTCCACCCGAGCCTCCCCTCACAACGCACTCAGTCAGACTGAGGAGCAGGAAAGTGCCCCCGGGTCATGTCATTGGTAGGGCAGGCAACAGCCCTAAAATTACAGAGAGGAGAAACAAGGGCACGGCAGCATGGAGGCACGGGGGAAGGTGGTTCGTGTCCTGCACCTCCCTGATGGTTGCATTTGTTTGGTTGAAATGTGTTCACCAGTAGTTTGTCACACTCCTGCTTGTAGAATATACATGTTACAAAGTATTAACTATGAACTAAAATGTGTGCAGCTAGGGATGAAAACAGCAACAGCAAGTATTTCTTGCTTTCCCTTTGTAGTGGGAAAATGTAAGAGAAGCATAAGGATGAGAAAATTAAGTTAAAATTCAGGAATGGCTTTTTTTTTTTCAGATAGAAGAGGCAAACTCAGCTCTGAAGTATATGAAGCCCCTTGTTCCTTATAAGCCTCATATACGCTTAATGGAACAAGCCATAAACCTTTAAAAGCTCGTAAGCTACAATCCCAAACATAAGCAATGTCACAAGAGAAAATTACCCCTCAAGTGGAAAGTGCTTCAGAAAAAAACTTTAACAAACTCAAAAGCGTTGGGTTTTGAAACCAGCTTGCCAAAATTTTGTTATCACTGAAGGCAAATGAGCTTTGTCTCTGGCTCTGCCCCAGATTTCCTCTACTTTCAACGCACGCTTTGAACGGGGACCTACCCAGTGGAGATGGCAGGTGACAGTGTGCTTACAGTGACAACAGCCATCCCCGAGTTTCCACCTCGCAGGACAGCTGTGGCAGTCGCAGCCCGGTGCGTCGGATTGCTGAGGTGAGCCCCATCGCACCCTCCTACCCAGGTGACACTGTCACCGCACGCCAAAGCCTGCGTCACCCCATCGCCAACACCTCCGCACCTCCCCAGGGACGGGCCAGCATCTGGCCTCTCTGTTACTGACACAACCATTTTTGCACAAGCCCCCCCAAGATTTACATCGCCAGAGCTAAGAACGGAATCTAGCCCCAGAAGAGCCACAGGAGCCTACCAACGAAATGACGACCATCCCTGTTAATGGTCTTCATAGCAGGTCAGTAGTTACAGAAACTACTTCTCTACTGGGAGCCTCTGCTAAATCCATCTGTATCACTCTGACAGCATACCTAGTTCTTAATACAAAGACTTGAGGTTGTAACAGGTGACGAAGTAGGGTGTCCTGGTGTCCCCTTGGACCCACCATGGGTTTCTCCAGGCTTTGTTGGAGCTTTCAGGCAGTCATTGGAGACAGCAGAGAGCAGGGAAGCTAATGTAGGTCACAGGCACTGCAGTTCTGATGAAAAGCTACAGTACTTTCACTTTTCTTTTCATCAATGTAAATTTAAACCTCCAGCCTCCACAGTAAAAACTTGGAGCTAGTAAACACAACTGGAACTGAACTTAGGGACTACTAACCTACCTCTCTCCCAGCTGAAGTCATTCTGTTTGTCCCCACGGCTCACCTGAAAGTGGTAAATGAAGATGCTAGTGGAGGTATGTCATATAGACACAGCATGAAAACTAGATCTCCATACTGCCTTACTCATCAGATCTGCTTTATCTGATCAGATCGACCAATGGTTATGACATTTAATAAGTTTACACTTCAAGTAGTACATAAACATAAGGCCTTCAGATTCAGGAAGATCCTTGAAGCCATTCACAAACGTTATTTATACAGACAAGTGCTGCTTTTTTGACTACTTTGGGGAATACGTATTTATTTATTTAACAGGACACAACACAACACTAGAAGTAACATATCAATGAGAATACTTTACTAAAGCTACCTTTGCCTTTGCGTCTGCAGGAAAGCCTATGAACCACAATGGCACGGCCAGGTCTCTCTACCATTGCAAATGCAACTTGTAAACAGTCTCAGAAATAATGTCTGTTGGATCTCAAAAAATATTTGAGTAGGAAAAAAGCAGCTATTCAAAACGAAACATGGAAAATTCAGGGATTGCAAGCAAGCAGTGTGTTGTTTGTCTACCAATGCACCCTAAAAGACATTCCAGCAAACATTGGTCCCTTTGAGCCTTCTGCAATATGACCTCAGAAAATGACGTTGCTACAACTGCCAGTGGATTGCAAAACACAAACAAACAAAAACCATTCCCATTTTCCTGAAAGCATTTCCAGCCAAAGACGACATGCAAGATTCTCCCATGGAACCGAGTGCAAACTTAGAAACAGGGCAGCCAAAGTCATGTACAAATAAGCCCTTGCAGCTAGGGCTTGGTGACCACCTTATGGAAAGGATCGCTTCAGAACTCCTTCAGTGCTGGAAAACATTAAATTATCCTGGAGGAAACCAAACTGAGGGGATGCCTGAAAAGCACAATAAATTAAAATATACACTCACCACCCTTCTCCTCCCCATCTAAAGGCCTAAAACCGTACAGATGGATCACAGCAAGCCAGCAATGCCATTCTGTGGCCTAGGTCTGATTGAAAGGGGATACTGGTACTGCTGACATTGCAGTAACGGAAGTCTGAAATAAAATGTCTTGCTTTCAAACCCTGAAATGCTCACATGCCCTGTGGAGGATAAGTGAGAGAATGGAGCTCATAAAAAAGGACATTTTGGTAAAGAAGCAAATGAAAGAGTATTTTCCAGCACCCCTTAGTGGAGAAAAATCAGGTCATCTGGAGAACAACTGCCTGCTCTGCCTGGTCCCACAGTACTTTTTGATACACGATGTCAAGGACTGCTTGATGTATCTAATAAAACCTTCAAGTATGTCTGACCTTTGTCTAGTGCTGAGAGACCAAGTGACAAAGGATGTTAATGGAAATCCTGCAGCGAACCTGGACCTAACTCTTGACTGATAGGAAACTAGCAAAATCCAGAAAAAAAATGGGGCAATCTTGCCATAATCTTTTCAACCACCTCTACAAAACAAAGAGCCCTGCCAAACAGCTATTTTTCTTCTTAATCAACATGGAAGCAGGTCAGGAGAAATACAAAGGTGCTTCAGCAGTACTCGAAACTTGCCGCAGGGAGCCGCTTGGAGTAGCCTGGAGGCAGGTTTACATGGCGCTCCTTCCTTACAACATGATGCTTTGCCGCTTGCCCAACGCATCCGCCAGCAGCTAAGTGCATTAGCTGGTTACGTCGTCATTACCAAATGGCATTTTCATGAACTAAACCTCGCCACTACTTATGTAAGAATTTTATGCTTTTCATTCCCAGCAGAGGCCTTACTCCTCAGACTGAATAATAAATTTCCCAGTACTTTCAATCCCTCATGATCCCCCGTCATTGACCATGACCTATAGCTTCTTCGTTAAATCCTGAATCGCTCTACTTGAAATCACTCAAGGCAGTACTTTTAAAGCAGACCCTTTCAAAGACAAAGGAAGAGGCAAACTGGCCTGAATCCAACCGAAATTATTTGAGGAGAGACTGTAAAAACACGGTGAGAAATACTGCGAGCAATAAAACAGTAGAAGTTAATTTTCTAATTAGTGTCAGAGTTTTCAGGATCCAATGCGGACAAAATTGAAGAGGCAGGATAACATTCCTAAACCTGCAGTGGAAATGAAGACAGGACAGAGGAACATAGCAAACATTGTACAACCACCAGCACCCGTTCCTCAACTAAATATCACAGCTCGGCTGTTTCTCGGGCATTTCCTGCAGACTTCCCACTTGCGGTCCCGAACCAGCCTGAAACAACAGGAACAAACCAGCAGGAGTGGCACAGGGCAGTACAAAGTACACAGCATTAACGTAGCTTATCTCTGTTCTGTCAGCAGTATTTTTGTGACAGCTTCTTCTGGCTTTCCACCTCTGCCTACAGCTTCCTGCTTGCCACGGGCACCCTTGTCTCTCTCCAGAGGTGGCAGGACCCACCAGCTCTCCCCAACTAAAGAGCCTGGGTCTTTCTTCTTTCTTCCAGCCAAGAGGACTCATCTGACTGGATCCTGCCCTTAGCCACTCCCTCACCTAATCAGATGGGATACTAAACTGCTTAGCAGCATTTCACTTTCCAACGCCGTATAAAGAGCCCAGGTTACTACAGGATTAGCAAGTGTAACATTAAAGCATTACATATACGCAGAGAGTTGGCTGTTCTAGTCTCTGCTAAATCTTGGTCACAGGGGACCTGTTAAAAGACAAGGAGATACCAAAAGGAAAGAAACCACAGACAAACAAGGCGATGAACCTGGACTACAGTGGAAGCGGCTGCACACATGACACCGTGAGAAGGAACAGGAGCATCACCAGGAGCAAGCAGTAACTGACATTCAGCTCTTCTGGGTGGGCAGGCAAACAGAGCAAAGGAAGGAAATAAATGCGTTTAAGCAATTCAAATACAGCAGTCAGAATCCAATGACCACAGCTGTTAAGGGGCAAAAGGGAGAACCAGCTCACTGCACACGAACAGGAAAGCCAGTCAGCATGTCAGCGATACCGTTCCAGACTTCTTTAAAGAGAAAGTAGCCTCCCATGAAGGTAGGGAAATTAGATAAATGATCTGACCTTTGTTTTTTCCGAAAGGTCACACAACCAAAATTTGTTTTACATCTCCAAACATAATTCTTTTGCTATTTATTTTTCTTAATTGGCTTGTCCACCACTGATTACCTCTGCAATCTGCGGATTTCACTCAAACTTCTCTCCATGACAGGTTTGCTAACTTCTTGTTGACCTATGAAGAGGTAAAAAAAAGTCTGTTCTAGTAAACAACCAGCCTACTCCTAAATCAATTTCTGTATCACACAGCTAGTATAGTGGAATACCCTCTATTCTCATCATCTATTCTTACTACGTTTTGTCATGCACCTGTTGGAAGGGCATCAATAAATCTGCCTCTTGCATCTGCCCGCTGTCTCTGTCATGTTACGACCAGATGTTGTAACTACACATGAACCCGTTTAACATCAGTATCTCGTTCAAGGATGCTCTGTTGCTCTCTTTCTTCTTTCACTTGAAAAGGAAACACAAGAGTCCCTTGGCCACCTGCGTGCAGGATCTCGCGGGCAACAGAGAGGGGGAAGAAAGTCATTTTCCCAAAGATGCTATTTTCCCAAAGGATGCCCTGCGGTGCTCCAGCGCTTTGCAGCACTCCCACCATAGCCCATGCCAGCAGCTAAACCAAAAAGCCGCCCAGGCATGGGTCACGCTCACTGCCCGTGCACCCAGCAGCCCCATCACACAACTCACACATTGAGACTGGGCATCTCAACGCCAACATGCTAAAACCAGCACGAACCAAGCGGCTACCGCAGTCTCCATGGGCTGGGCACTCCAGTTTCTGTGCATTAAGTACACATGAACAATAGCTTGCTTTTACCAGCCTTTCTCCATGGGAAAGGTAAATGCTATCTCTCTGAGGCTGGTAATGATCAACACAACTGCACACTTGCCACCCAGCTAAACTAAGTGCCCAGAGAAAAAGTTGTAACACCATGTATTCAACAAGTTTTTCCACTTTCATAACACCCTAGAGCAAATGGCAGTTTGCTAATGTAATACTTTCGGGTTTGGTTGTTTGGTTTGTTTTTCCCCTTTAGGTGTAGCCTGTTTTGAGATTCATGAATGTAAGCACACTATAAATGCAGATCAGAGTTTCACAATCACTCTGCGTCTGGACCAAGATTTCACTCCAGCATGTTTTCCAAAAGGCAGCCAGTCTTGAATTCAAAACACCAAGGGGAAAGAGTTTACTCATGTTTCAGGGACCTATGCCAGTGATTCCCCTCCCTCCCCCTTCCAAGGTTTTCTCTACTTTATTTTAATTTCTCTGGCTCACTGGGACTCTGGCCCACTGAAAACAAAAATATTTTGGAGACCTTGACCCGTACCAGCAATGACTTGCAAACACAGACACGTGCCCCTGTGTTCGCCTGCGTCCTGGCCACGGTACCGCTGTGCTGGGGCCAGCGGTAATGGTCTTGGGCACGACGTCCCCTTGGCGGCTTTGGGGCTCCGAGCTGCTATCTCCACATGGTCAGCACAATGCAGGGGTGCACCAGCTCACACAGAAATCTCCAACACGGCCCTTCATTTTACTAGCCTGCGTCACTGAGGTGACTGCACGTGCAGAGGGAGGAGTGGCAGAGAAACGTCTCTCATGAAAAACGTTGAAGTCCTCTGCCTTTCACCAAGAAGGCACCAAGTCCATATTCAGAGTGCCTTCCATTTCAGCAGTTTCAGCCCCATCGGCAGCGGCAGCCAGCCGGCGCAGAGCCCCTCCTGAGTGGGCAGAGTCGGGCACACCGCTCCAGCGCCCTGACCAGCAATTCCAGCAGAGCTGCTGCGTCCCTCACCCAAGCACAGGCTAGCAAGGAAAAACACATTCAGTTTTGTGAAAAGATTTATTTTCAGACTACAATTTATGTTTTAGTCCCTCTAGCTACCAAAGGTATCAGCAAAAAGAATCTGCATCTCCCTGCCTTAGATATTTAGCAATCTCACACGACACTGGCAATGTGTTCAAAGATGTATTAGATCTACAGTTACGCAATTTTGTTCTTTTGGGGGTTGAATTTGTATAAATACTGCTTTGAGATTCTCATCCACATTTCTGAAAAATGATGGATCTGCGCTATGGCCACCACTCCACCCATCCTGCCCCACCTCTGGCAGCTTTTGCCCTAAATAAAACAAGTGCGTTACGTGGCTACAAACCAGACGACGGACCTAACTAGACTTCAGTCACAACAGTACCAGTCCTTATTACTTAAATCAGCCCGTGTTTCCTTTTTCTGTGTATTTAAATATTGTGTTGATATACACCAAGCTTCCTATAAAACTCTAACACATTTTATTCATGTCTCAGAAGTGGTCTTGTTTGCTTGGATGGTGGGAAGAATAAATCCCACTTCTACTTCCTACTCGCTCCTGTTAAATAACACCAACAGTACCGATAAAAACCAAATAATGCTGATAACTACTACCAGTAACACACTAAATGATCCTGCTAAATAATAATTAAAGAAAATGTGTTTACTCACGAAACAGGCAAGTATGCGAGAATGTGGCCTCCTGTAATTGAAGCTTAACCCAACAGCACTGCTACATTTGCATTCACGGAAAGACTGTAAACTTCGAGTAGAACTATCTTCAAATGGTTTGGCTAAATTTGGTGCTCACAGCCAGGCTGACACCTTTCTCAGAAAGCTCAAGACAATGAACTGGTTCTACCAGACCTCCTAAAACCTACGGATGACTTGAGGTGTCAATGAACAAGAGCCTGGGAGCTACTTGGGACCAAGAAATTTCTACTTGAATAATAAAAAAAGCTGCTAATGATGGGCTTGTCTGAATTTAGTGGCTGCAGTCATCCAACAGAGCAATGGAGAAACGTTCTCAAGCAGCTGTATCTCTTTACCACCGTGGTATCCTGAAGCATTTTAAACCATCAGGTGGTTTAAATCAAAGTGGTGGTATATTAAGGTATACATCCTGCAGCTAAAATGAAAATGTGAAAGTCCTGGTATGAAACTTAATCCTCCTGCAGCTAATATAACTGAAAAGTGACAGAATGTCACAGGCTTGATGTCCTGTGAGATGCCGGCATGGCTTGTTCTTGTATGCTGGCCGTTTTGGACTGTGTGAGCAGTCCTGCAAAACTCTCCACGTCTGGGGCTCCCTGAACCCAACAGGACCAGGGCTCCTTCACTGTCTTGTTGGTTTCCCAGAAAAACTCACGAGCTTGCCGAGTGCCCACTCTGAGGCCACAGTTTTAGACCACACAAGTCAAAGCTCTGCATGAGAGGCTTCAGAGACTTCAGGAGACCAGCCTCCTGCAAGGGCAGCTCATCCAGCGCTGCTCGAGTGTTCCCACCCCCACTGCCTCTTAGCATGTCTGGGAGAAAAAAAAATCTCCTCTTCCCCCAAATTAAACATTTTACAAAGAGGTAAACTGGGCTGGGGAAATACTTGGCTCTGACGGGCCTGAGGAAGAGGATGGCAGACAGGCAGCGAGAAGGCTGGGAAATGAAAGTCCCCACAGCTGCCTGCCAGCGAGAGGCACCCACTGCTGCTCCCGGGGCTCCCCGGGCTGCGTATGTCACGTGAAATAAGCCCATACCTGACGCTTAAGTTTCTAAATTGTCATTTTCATGGTATGCCCGAGGGCAAAATAGAGAGCTCTGCCGTCCTTCCTGAAGCTGTCAGCACTGGACTAAAAAAATAGCGGAAAAAAATGGAAACAAAAATCTGAAGGAAACTAAATTCAGGTCATGGCTGTTAGTCAGGTCAACCAGCTACAGAGTGAGGGCAGGTCCTTTTCCTTCTATCACTCCTTCAATGCCAGACTTGTTTAACGAGACTGTCCTTGGTGAATTTTCTTTTATAATTAACAAATTAAAACGAAACATGCTTCTCTGCATTTGAAAAAAAACCACCGTGGCAGTCTTACACAAGTCATTTCCATTTTCAAGACTGGGAAAGGCTTTGCTGCCTCTGCTTAAACGCAATCTTACTTTTCAGCCTTGTTTAATTTGGAAAGCAGAGGGGGAACGAGTGAGTGTCTTAAATGATTGAGGATTTCTGCATTCATATTAAATGATAAACACAAACAAAATAACAGTGAGAAACAGTGTCTAGCACGCAGGCTGGGGTAAATCTATCACAACAAACACAGCGGGTGGCTGATCTCGCAAGGTCTGAAAGACTATCTTGATCCTCAGCGTGTGTTAACCACATACACTTTAAATTTAAAAAAAAAAAAAGATCTCTTGATGCTGTTCATAGGCTTGCACAACTCTTCCCTGCTACATGTCTATTAAAAAAACCTGGCAGGTTGAGTTTGCTCTCACGCAAGGGGGAAGGTGAGGAGGGTATATAATCTCTCCACTTTCCTTGGCACCAGATCAAACCCACAGACGCCAGCCACCACTGCGCGTAGGCAGGAAGACGTCTCCCAGTGATTAGGACATCCAAACTCTGGGAGACTCTGCTTTCCAAGCGCATAAAGGTTTGCCTGCTTCAAAGACGGAGCTTGGCAAGCCTGGGGGAAAAAAAATTAAAGACCAGGTGAGGGGCTGCATGACCCTGCAGGTCCCTTACAAAACAAAACCAGTCTTTGGCACTTCTCCCTGACTCCACCACTTCCAGGATGACTGTTCTGAAAGTGGTCACTGGGAACACAGACCCAGGAGAGGAAAGGCTCGATGGTTATGGCTGGGTGTGATGCTGGGAGGTGGCAGAGATGTCTCACCTCTGCCCTACCACAGAGCAGAGCAAGCATGCAAACCTGGCACCTTTAATTTGCAAAAGTTTCTTCCTTGCTTTCTGGCACTTGCAGTGCCAGTGCAACCCCCCGGCTGCAAGGCTGGGACGTGTTGAGCAAGATGTACGCAGCGAAACTCTGACTGAGACTCCAGCGCAGCACGACAGCACAGGAACAACAATATGCAGCCATTCTCCGCACAGGCACCTTCCTACAAACTGCATTCTGAGGAGAGCTGCAGAGTTATTGGCAAGGAAGAGAAATTCAGAGAAGGGAAGAAGGAAAGGAAAAGTAAGTTGGCAAGCACTGAGGGACAGAGAGATTAAGTCTGCCTTGCACAGCCATATGGTGACTGCCAACCCAGCCCAGTTGCTATATCCCCTTCTGCATCCCTGCAGCAAACGCTGGTCTCTGTCCCCTAGACCCCTGAAGACCAGAGCTGTCTAAGCCACTCCAACACTGCGCCCAGGGGCTGGAAGGAGGCCTGGGACATGCATCATTGCTCTGGACCCTGAGATGGGCTGGAGCGGCTGCAGCTGCTTGGGCAGCAGGGATCCCAAAGCGGTCCCTGGCAAGGTACCGAGTCTGCCTCTGGCACAGCGCTCTGCTGACCCAGGGGTAGCTCAACCCAAAACAAATAAATGAAAATTAAAGATTCCTTTGAGGCTGACTCATAGCAGAAGTGTCGTGGTTTTACTGCCCTGTGCTTCCCTTCCCCCCATGTGCTCCTCTCCCTTGCCGGCAGAACGATGACGCACTGCAGTTCACCCGAGACCAGGCTCCTGCACCACACCACGCCAAGCCCGGCTTTGCTCAGCACTCCGCATCTCTGTAGCTGCATGAACGGTTTAAAGGGATCCATCTTGGAAGGCAACTCAGAGGGAAACGCTGAAACACCTCACTTGGAAAACCTGACCGAACTGTGCTCATGTGCAGACTCCTCTTCCTTCTTTTCATTTATTTCGCTGAAATGCTTTGCTGCATCAGTGCATTGATTTGGCTGACAACAGTGTATTTCTGGGAAGTAAACAGTAAACTATTTGCTAGCCCATTTCTACTAAATAAGTCACTTGTAGTAAGAGCACCTTTTTGTTTGGCTTGGTTTGGATCAGTGGCATTCATTATGCATCACCACAGCAGAAAGTACAGATTTCAGGGTTTGGTCCTGGCTGGGAAATGTGTATGCAGAAAGGAGAGAGAAAGGGAGCTGGGCTCGTAGAGTTAGCAGTGTTTATTTGAGATGGAAGTCTTGGTAACTAAAAGATTTTACCAGCTGATGCTGACAAGTCTGTGGCAGTCTCAGCCCCCTTCCCAAGGGACCTCCTAAACGTCAGCACTGAACTGATGGCACTTGGCAGCCCCAGCCATTGCTGCAGCAGGGCTGAAGAGGAATTAACGGAGTCACTCTCTCACTCCAGGTCAGGTCAGTCCAGGTCGTGGCTGAGGTGGTGCGGAGAGCTGCACTGATCAACCCGTCTGTGCAAGGGAAGCCAACAGGGTGGCCAAGCAGGTGTTTACTCCCAGTTGTAAATTCACACACAGAAGAAGCACAGTCTGCGCTCTTCCACGTAATTGTCTACCTGTGACCATATATGTATCAAGAAAAAACAGCAGTAGCACAGGTTACTGCAACTTACTGGGCAGAGAGGGGAGGGAACAATCCTTGCTTAGGGCATAAGCTGGGCAGAAAACATCTATTTCTTCAGCTGCGAAATACAGCTCAGCAACTCCAAGCCAAACATAAACGCCGCAGGCAAAGCTGATCTACTGCCTGTCAAATAACAAACATATTTGTATCCTGTCCTCTTTATCTGCACAGGCCCAGTGGGAAATAATACAGCGAGGCTGCCAAACACTGCCAAAATACGTGGTGAAACTGCACAGAAGCTAGGAGAGATTGCACCTCTCTTACTGCCAGAGAAGTGCTTGCGTCTGGTCCAGAGCTCAGGGGCATTAATGGAATATTCCCTGCAATTTCAGAGCACTTTGGAAAAGTTGCATGTTAGTTGGTGGATATTGGTTTTGTCATTTGCCATCCATAACTCAGCAAAACTCAACAGCTTTAACAATCTCATTTTATTTCTTACTCCCCCAAGTCCCTCTCCCAATATTTTTTCTTGATTAAGTAACCTTTCTTACAGGACAGATCAACTTTCAGTGATCTCTCCCTCCGTGTGACCTCTTCACGGGCAGAGGTGGGTTGAACAAGCCTGTTCCACTCCCCTGGGGCTCCCTGTGCTATCTCTAAAATGTTCAATGCTGTTCTTTGCTGTCTTGGTTGGAAAGACTGCCGCTCCCTATGTGGGTGCGTTGGCTATATCTATATTGCTTACTAAGTGAAAAAAAAACATTTGAAAAAGCTATTTCTCATCTAAAATGTCACATGGCCCAGCTTCCAAGAGTGAGTTAAACCAAAGTATCTGACAAGGGGAACTACACATCTGACAATGTTCCTGTTTTGATCAACTGCAGCAGTCATACCAAGCTATTTACGCGGCCTGTGCATTCTTATGACACTCATTAGCAGCGAGCGAGAAAGGGACGGATATCACCATAGGCTTGCCTTCCCGCTTCGTGGAGATCATGCTTGTGCGACTCCCACTCGCTGCACATGGTGGTGTCACCCCTGGTCCTGCTACGGCTTAGCTCCCTCCCGAGACAAGCCAAAAAGACCCCGGGCTGCTGAGGAAAGTTCCTCACAAAGTAAAAGCAAGTCACTTTCTACTAAACAAAAAACCCAGTTTGTCTCTTTCTATTAATTTTGGCCTGTCCAACATATCTGAGCCCATTGCAGTTCATTTCATTGGCATTCGTGGCAGTACTACAAGACCATATTTGCACTGGTGCCAGGTTGTTTGCGTTGTGAATCTGCATTGAGTAACTCCTTCACTACAATTACTCTAGCACAGGTTTCTCTTTCAACAAGACTCTAGAATATGTCTGAAGAACAGAAATCAACCCAGAATTTACGGTTTACGACAACAGCTTGTTGGATACAGCATGTGTGTTACACATGTAAGTACCACCTCGTTACCTTCATTGTAGGTCACTTGAACTATCTTAGTTTAGTTGCCCAGATATAAAACAAATATATAATGATATTTTCAATGTCTGCCTTGTCTTCTTAAACTTTAGAGACACCGTCTACTGCAACATGTCTGTAGCACAACTGTGTTTGCTAGAGCCTGTTAACAACACAAAAACGATAGCAAAGCCAAGAGGGAAACCTTTTTCCCTAACTGCTCATACATGTGCAGAATGCCACAGCATCATAAGACACATAAAGACATGATAATACAGATAGATGCACAGTCATAACTAGCAGTTACATTTACTATATACTCATATACAGCACTTACCCTAACACTCACCAGTTCGTCAATGCAGCTGACTTCAGGCCACAATTACTATATAAACTGGTTCATCTACCTTAGACACGTGGGTAACTTTGTTACTGCTCACACTCTTTAAGGCTTTTACTTCTCTCCAGAGAAGGACAGTGCCATTTTACAGACAGGAGACTGTGGTACAAAAACAGAGCTGGCCACGTTCCCATCTTTGTTTTTGAGTCCCTTCTGTGGGGGAATGCTGTCCAACGGCAAGAGTTAGCAGAAACCGACTTACGATTTCTACCCCTTTCTTTCTCCTCCTCCACTCACTTACTCACCACAGGAGAGAGATAAACATATCTTAGACTGCAGAGCAATTTCTCATAGGGTCTAGGATTATAAATACAGTGCTCTCGGATGATCCTGAGCAAAGAACTCTCTCTTTAGGGTCAATTCAGTCAACTCTCCATCTGTGACTGTAGACTGTAGAAACAGCTTAATGGTTTGGAAACCCTTGAGACTTGTCTACAAACCAATTTTAGCCTACACCTATTTCTGGGTCTCGCATGGAGCAGCTCCCCCATCTACCTGCACACAAGTAGAGGAAAAAGCTGTTTCACTGGCCCTACTAAACACATCTTGGACTATAAAAGACCACACGATTAGAATTACTTTGTTTTTCATTCCTAAAGACAGAAGGTACCTCCAAGTGTGTGCCTCCACAGCATCTTGTGGAGCACACGCAGGCTCAGGAAGACGTGGGAAAGGAGGGATGACAGCAATGGCAAATAACAGTTCTCACAGTGGCAGCGGGAGCAGACCTGACCTGACATGCTTATACTGGGTATAGGAGTGATGTGGTGGACAAATTCATACACTCTCAGCAAACTGGAGTCATTGCACTGTTGGGCTGCAAGATTAGTGCTCAGGAAACTAGAGCTGCTCCACCACAAACTTTCCTGTGATCTTCAGCGAAGAAAATCTGACCACTTTCTTAGTCATAATCAGGTGCCAAATTCTCATGCAAATCACTTGAATAGACACCCTGTGGACTCTGGTCAGATCTCCCCAGTATACCCATGTCTCATTTCTACATATCCAAACTACTCCTGATACTTGGTTGAGTACGATTTCATCCAAGTCAATGACAACCCTCCTGCACCCCAACCTTTCCTATCTTGCAGACTTTTCAGTGTCTGAGGAAGGAAATAAGGCACAAAATATTGCCCAAGACCCTTCCCCTACTCAAACACACTTCTAATTATTCATTTCATTAATTGATTGCATTAGGGAACTGCCACATCAAGCACATCACATTTAGGACACATCTGCATTCTCCTTTTTAATACCGCTTCATGATTTGCAATGTATTTCTCTCATTTAGAGGCAGAGTAACATTTCCTCATGTGGACTGAATTTATTCAGAAGCACAGCAGTCAGTTGCTTTTACTACTGACAGATGCACTTCAATGTAATTAGTTTCATGACTACTAATGAAATAACTCATTTGAACTTTGCCACTAAAATGTTAATGACTAAGACCGGATAGTGGTTTGGTAATGGGATATAGATCCTTTTACAGTTTGTTAGTTCAGATCTGGCCCATGCCCACTATGACCAAAGGTCATTTACCACCTGGAGGCGACTTGATAATCTGTGTGAGACGAGTTGGTAGCATTAAGCCCACGCGTAGCAAGAAACGGCCTTATAACTTGCTCTCAGCAGAAAAGGAAAGCGGAGAAAGGTCTCTGCAGTGTGCTACTTTTACATAGCTGCAGTCAGAAAATTTCAATCGTTAGGACTGTTCACCCAGCACCTTTCACCAGCAATGAATTCAATGAAGGTAGAAAAGAAATAATTTGAGTTTAAAAAGCTTGTGGATTTTTTGCGCGAGATACAATTAGCCTCTCTGACTCACTGCCGCAGATTGTTTGCTTTTAGCATGCTCCTAAAGAGAACCGGAAAAATAAATATATACTAAACTCCATAAAAGATCATACTCGCTGTTTCTAAGTCACTCCTTAGGTCCAGACAAGCATTTCAGAGGTGAGCCACGCCACTCCTGGTATATTGTTCACTATTATCACTCCAGCAAACCGAAAGGTTACACGTGACCTTCAACAGTGGCCAGCACATACTGCATCCACTCTTAAAAACGATGCTCTCCCGTTTGGGTAGTGATATAATTCAGCCCATACATAAGCACATCCCACAACAATAAATTCACCCAGACAGCACACCAGTGCAAGCCTTAAAAATTATCGCTACCTCTTCACAGACAGTTAACTGGGACATGCAACAGAATTACTTGCTCAAGGACACAGGCGAACTGGGACCGATTAAGTTTTCATGGGGAACTTTCGGAAGGGTAGGCACAATTACTCAACAGAAATTCAAACACTGCACTCAAGCTGGCAACCCTTCTCTTATGACTGCACATGGGCTCGACCGAGGTTACATGTCTCACTAACAGGATGACCCCTCCAGCACCATATTCCTTTGCATTGCCATCTAACTCCTGTCTTTCCATTGAGTCACAACACAACCATGTAACGAAACCTGAACCAACCCCTCCTGAAGCACTGACTTTGAAACAAATAGGCAATACATGCAATAAATGCAATAAATATAGGCAATATATGCAAAAAATGCAATTCCATAGCTTACCTTACCTCTCCCCTTCTGTAGTGTCCTAAGAATAAAGTTTTATTCGGACTAGATTATCTTCTGCAAGAGACAAGCGGGGAGAGAGCTCACAAATCATCACCATTCTTCCTGGCCATGGAAAATTAAATTAAAACTTCTGAATGGCATTCAAACCTGTGTGGATTTCTGTCATGGTTTAGACTGGCTGGACACCGGGTGCCCACCAAAGCTGCTCTATCACTCCCCTCCCCTCAACTAGACAGGGTAGAAAATATATGACGAAAGGTTCCTGAATCGAGATAAGGACAGGGAGAGATCATTGAACAATTACTGTCACGGGCAAAAAATACTTGACTTTGGGAAAAATTTATTACCAATCAAATCAGAGTAGGGTAATGAGAAATAAAGCCAAACCTTAAAACACCTTCCCCCCATCCCCCCTTCTTCCTGAGCTTAAATTCACTCCTGAATTCTCTACCTCGTCCTCCCGAGCAGCACTGGAGGACAGGGAATGGAGACTGTGTTGTTTCTGCCGCTCCTTCCTCCTCAGGGGATGACTCCTCACGGTCTTCCCCTGCTCCAGCATGGGATCCCTCCCATGGGAGACAGTCCTCCATGAACTTCTCCAATGTGAGTCCTTCCCACGGGCTGCAGTTCTTCATGAACTGCTCCAGTGTGGGTCACTTCCATGGGGTGCAGTCCTTCAGGAATAGGCTGCTCCAGCATGGGTCCCCCACGGGGTCACAAGCCCTGCCAGCAAACCTGCTCCAGCGTGGGCACCTCTCTCCACAAGTCCACAGGTCCTGGCAGAAGCCTGCTCCAGCGTGGGGTCTCCATGGTGTCACAGCCTCCTTTGGGCATCCACCTGCTCCGGCGTGGTGTCCTCCCCAGGCTGCAGGTGGATCTCTGCTCCACCATGGACCTCCATGGGCTGCAGGGGGCCAGCCTGCCTCACCATGGTCTGCTCCATGGGCTGCAAGGGAATCTCTGCTCCAGCGCCTGGAGTACCTCCTCCCCCTCCTCCACTGACCTTCGTGTCTGCAGAGTTGTTTCTCTCACATATTGTCTCTCTCACATATTCTCACTCCTCACTCTGGCTGCAATTTTTTTCCTCTTCTTAAATATGTTATCCCAGAGGCACTACCACTGTTGCTGATGGGCTTGGTGTTGGCCAGTGGCACACCCCTCTTGGAATTGGTCGGCATTAGCTCTTCTGGATACAGAGGAAGCTTCTTGCAGCTTCTCACAGAAGCCACCCCTGTAGCCCCCTCGCTACCAAAACCTGGCCACGCAAACCCAATACAATTTGATACTATGATGGAAGCATTCTTTCAAATGGAGTTATGGGCTATGGTCTTTAAATGTCCATGTGTGCAGATGTAGGATAAATTCAATACTTGTAGGGAGCTCTTATTCCATGAAAATTTTGAAATAATGATCAAGACTTAGGTTTCTGTTTTGCACTCATTATTTTGAAAGTCACATAATATCAGATAGTAATTCTAGCTTATTATTTTTTTAAAAAAAGGGTTGCAGCTTGGATAAAAATCAGCCACTCACCTAACCAGGCAGCTGTCATATATATATATTTATGTATCTATGTGTAAATATGTATGACGGGGTTTGCATCATCAATTGACAATACATGAAACAGCCAAGAAGAATTAACTGAGCAGTGTTGTCTTAGATTTCACAAGCGACAGGGACTGTACATGCCTGCATTTTTCAGATGTCAAGGTCTTTGCAGCGAGTCTGGGTTTTAGAGTGGAGTTGCTCAGTACCTTTTGCAAACAAGACTCTCCTAAGTTGTTTCTGACTAGGAACCTACTGGGGAGGTGTCATACCCATTAGTCACCTTGGAAACCTTGAGGCAGCAGTAGATACGCAAGGTCAAGCATCTCACCATGCACGTTTCAACGGGAAACTTTCACATCGCATCCTGTAGCTTGAATGCCACAGTTATTTGCCCACTCAGAAGCAGTCTTTTTCCTCCATCCCAGCTTTTACACAAACATGTGCAGCACAGTAACGAATGTTGCACATAAGATCCAAACAAACAACTCATTAATTAGTTAAGAACCCTCCAAACCCCACACCAACCTAAACAAATGTGGGTGTCCCCGTGTTATCCGTGTGCCCTTCAGTAACAACCCAGCTTCTCTTGACCATCTCCAGCTGGGATATGGAATCACCGCTGCGGTTCTTGAGTAAACCCCTGATTACACCCAGTCTGGGACAGTCTCTCCCAGTAAAACCCTCCATGCTAAAAAAGGCTCAAACCAGAAAACCTTTGACTAACTACTGTGGCTTGATGAGCGGCTAGTACTTTTATCTAGGAAGCCACACTGTCAGTCAGTGTTGTCATCTTAAGTACAACCATATTCAAATTATTTGTTCATCAACGTACATAATTAATCCAAACAGGATGGATGGCAGCTTCTGAAACACACTGATATTACAAGGCAAAGGTGACAGAAGGATTACCTCGATGTAGCAAAACTGAATCTGTCTGAATTTAGAGACTCAACAGGAGAAAAAGGGCACTTTTAATAGCACTGCTTGAATACTACACTTCGATTCTCTAGAAATGGGGCATTTAAGTCTGTATTTATATTTTTCCTCAAACACCAAATTATGGCACAGTTTTCCTATTGATGTATCTTTCTGTTGTTTCCAGTCAAAATTTTTTTTTTTTTTAGTATTTGGGATTCTTCTAAAGTGGGATCTTCTGCACTTCACAGTGACGCTCCTGAAATAACTTTGAAGAAGAAATAATGAGCCTCCCCTTACTTTACAGGTTCTCTAATACAATGTAAGCAGCTTTACGAGGCTTAGCCAGTCTCTGCTGACCTAACTGCATATTTTACTCCTACAATAAACTAAAATAAGCAGCCTGCTTCCACAACAATTGACTAATTAACGCAGTGATTGTTAGTTTCTTGTTAAAAAAAAGATCCCAGTCTTTCAAAAATCAGACACACCAAATACCAGTGGATGAGATTACTAGAAAGAGAGACAGACAGACATCATCTCAATAAGCAAATCCATGTTGTGCTACGGTTGTTGCGCTGAGGGTTTTCTTCATTTCCAGCCATTCAGGGCTGTGTTTTTTCCTTTGCCTCTGATGCATTTTCTCAAGAGCAGACACTGTGTTCAAAGCCCTGCTGGCTGCTGTGTTTGACCACTCGCCAACCAGCGCTACGGTGTTTCTACGGGATCTGCCTGCCACCGAGTCACTGTGTCCCTGCAGAGAGCATGAGGTCACTTGCTGCTAGATCAGAGCACCAGCAGGGATGGCCCGGAGCTGAGCCGGATGGTGGAAACGGCTTTTACAGGAGAGGCAGGCTACTCTTCTCTGCCTGCCATAAACTCTCCTGCCTCTGCTCCAGAAGAGGCCAATAATGGGCTTTTCATTAACAGACATATTTGGGAAAGATAAACTCGCAGAATTTACTATCTGGACCATCTATGTCTCTCGCACTGTGCAAAAGGGATATATACACTGTATACACATATTGTATACATAATGATACCAGGAACTACTGGGAGGAGAGGGCATTTAATTGGAAAAAAATTCAAAACTATTTTCTCAGACTCAGCTCATCACTCCTGTGTCGGCAGACAGCATTCAGATGTGATGCCCCAGCCTGCCTCCTTTGTGTTTGCCCACAAAGGAATCAGCAAAAATGCCTTTAAATTGCTATCATTAAACCTCAGAACTGGTGCCTTACGGAAAAGAACCTAGGCAGCACTCAATTCAGTTCACACTATCAGGCAGAAAATTGCATGTTGATACAAACTTACTTCACAAGGGTTTAATCATTTTCTTTTCAAGGATTTAGTGCTATCCTATCTGGATACCTATTTGGTTTCTGAAGCCCCAGTGGCAGCTCTGAGGAGCAGTATTTGATCAAAAACATGTCATCCTTTGGCTTTATCCACGGCCAACACTTTTTGTTTTCAGAAAAAAAATGGTTTGCTATCCATGCTCAATGGCCACAGTATTTTTCGATTCCTCATTTTCAGAGTTTCACCTTCTGGCTGATTAATTTGGGCAAGAGCATAAGTAAATGAACATGACAATCCAGTGGGCAATGCAAGGCACTGGTATCCATAAGCACTGTTACATCCACAGCATGCAATAAAACTATTATGTAAAAGATTAAACAAACACTTAAGCTGATCCCAGGAATGACAGTGAGTAAGAGCAAAGAAAGAGACGCGGCTTGTTTCCAGCAGTTGTTTACGTGGCAACAAGCCTTATCTCACAGAGATGCCACCATCAGGGCTGGTAACGCATGAAACCCTACGAATGAGAAAATGTACGCGACTTAGATTAGTATGATTTTTTGATCTTGTTTCACTCAAAAAATTCCAGAAACTCAACATTCAAGGTTTCTAGTTAGGGACTTACAAGAATACATGAATTCTCTAAAGATGTGGCTCTCTCAAGATGAACTGACAGGAACGCTGCCGAAAAGGGCAAAATCTTCCCAGGTGCCAAAGCCTTTGACAGTGTGCTCATTATGTAGCTTCCCACATGTATTACGAAACAGGTTGGTGTGTGTTTATATTAGACTGATCAAGACAACACTTCGGATTCAAAATCAGCCATTTATTTGCAGCTTAAAGGCCAGAAGGGACCATCACCTCATCTGATTTTGAGTGTCTTGAGTCCTCACATTTAACCTAGGAACTCCTACACTTGAGCTCAAGCAGTGAGATTTGGCTAAGGCATATCTTCCAGGGAGACATCTGCCCATGAGAGGAAGAAACCCAGATAAGAAAGCACCAATTCCCTTACTAATTTGCTCCTATGCATAATCATACTTCTTACTAGTCACAACTGCTGTGCACAGGACTTCACCTCCCAGGCACAGACCGTTGCCCAGTCTCCCTTCTCACAATGGAAGAGCTCTTTAGTGGTCAGTACTTTTTTTTTTCCTTTCCAGTGCTAACGTGCCAATTTTTGATAAAATCAGCAGATAAATACTTAAATTTTTCCCCAGAGGGCATCTTCAGTGGCCCTTGAATCATCTGCAAGCTCACAGCTTCTCCGATCTTCCCAGTAACACTGCCAATGCTGGAAAGATGCCCAGTACTTTTTTCAATATCCTAAACAATCTTTTGCCTTTCTTCCATGTCTGCCTCTTTTGACATCAACCCGAGCATGTTCTGTGGAACAAAAAACCTGACCTGCTGAAAACAGTAACAGCTGAGGCCCAGGCACATCCTCCAAAAAAGCTGTTCAAAATCACAGGACCTCCAAGCATCCGTGTATGTACCACTGAAGCCCAGAGACACTGGCTGTGTGTGTTGTTTTCTCTACAAGGCACTTCACCAAAGACTAAAAACATCAAGAAAAGCTGGAATCTCTTCCTTCTTGGCTATAAAAAACAAATACCAAAGCACTCATCGGCTGAATGGCACAAGACAAACTGAAAAACTGTTCAGCTACCCACAAATGTTTGACTGGAGGTCATTCTCAGCCCTTGGGAAGAAATATCAAAGAAGAAAAACTTAAGATGGCTACAACTAAAATCGCAGCCTAAGACCTTAACCACTGCCTCATCAGAAGTAAGCACCAAGGCCCAGAAGGGCTCCAAACAAACTGCAGCTCAGCACCTGCTTAGTGTATCTTTTACACATCCTTCTCAGAGTGAGACAGCTGAAGAATAGAAGGAAATGCCATACAAACAACTCACTACGCAATTTCGAGGTGAAATTTTAATTGCACAAAAATAAAGGTCTTCGGCTTTCTCATTACAAAACCCGTCTTATCTTTGTCCTCTTGCACGTTGGAGTTGCTCTTGATTGTGCAAGTGAAGACATCACCTGGTTGTGCAAGTTCCAGCAAGGGGACATTTATTCAGCAAACATATGTAAGAAACTGAACTCCTAAAATATTAGATGCATAAATGTAATTGTTTGCTTTCCTGTAATTATTCTAGGCTGTAATTTAAATACCATCCCTCCATAAGTAACAAGACGAATTCTGCACCATGCACGCAGATTCAAAAGACATCCTTTCCTGTGGCGGTGGATATATTATCAATCTGACCTCATATTTCATGTTGGATGATCATAAAATGCTTTTTAATGAAAATTTACGGGGCAGAAGGAAAGTGGCACTTCACATAGAAACATCTAAGCCCAACCAAAGTGTCTTCACAAATGTATCTCAATAATACTGAGAAGAATCACCTCACCAAAGAGTGCACATATCACCAGCCAAATAAAAAGAAAAAAAAACATTTTGAGTTAGAACACGGTATTTATTTATTCTTCCCTTTCTGTGGCTTACAAAGCATGCTTTGGCAGTAATTCCCCTGCTGTGTTATTTCATTGTTTCTCCATAAAAATTGCCTTTCAGAAATTTACATGCACGCATCCATCCACCCATACCTCACAGCTACATATGCTGAATAATCCAGACGAATAAACCAGCAAGTGTTACAAGAACTTACAGTTTTTAACTGCAGACTTACAGGGGGACCTAGAGAACCATTGCCTGTGTCATGCTCTGAATTAGCACTACACAGTTATGGAAAGACCTTAGTCCTCTTCGGCAATTCCAGAAGCTTTCTGGCTTGTGTATATGCAGTCAAATTCCTTTATCTGATGTCTCAGAGCTAATGGATCTCTGAGGCCAAATGACAGTACATTACAATTCTGAGATCTTCACCCATGATAAAACTTACCAGTGGCATCTGGAGTAGAGTTTGATAGCATTTAAACCTGCCTCTGGACTTGCTTCTTCTCCGTCAAGAAAATGGACATACCAAGCAGTTGCCAAAAGAAAGCTGAGACTGATGTTCACCTCCTGCTCTGCTTTAGTCACTGCTATTAATTATGCACAAATTTCTTGAACTTAAATCAACTTAAATCACATAAATCAAGACATCTCACACAGCCAAGGGTGCAATTAAGAGGAAGATTCCCAAATGGCTCAGCCCACAGCTCACCACAGGAAATGCAATGGAAATAGAGCACCCCATTTCTTCTCTAATTGTTTCCTGTTTACACAAAACCCAGCATTGAAGGGACCCTATAAAGGCAAACACCGTCATTGCTAAGAGCTGCCCAGGTTAACCAGGTCTGCAAAGAGAGGTCCAGACTATGCCTCAAAGACTGTCCTCTTCTTCTCTTTCAAATTCTCTGTCCCAGACTCGAGAAAGAGGTTTCAATATACAAAGCCCTTTTCTACTGACCACTAAGCACGCTTAGCCTTAGCCATCTTTACACTTGGGAGACATGAGGAGTGATCCAAAAAGACGAGACAGAATACAACGAATTTCTCCTGGCCTTGCAGGGAATTGCAGCTTCAAGTCCCTTGCAAAGAAGCTAATTTTCTAAGATTTTGAGATGTTGACCAGGAGGATTTGGTGATGTTTTTTTCCTGTACTCATTCTCCAGTCTTCCTGCTTATTTCCCAGCTATTTCAACTGCCTAAACTATACTGAACTGACCTCCATCTAATACAGAATTATGTCATCATCCCAACAACAATTAAAAAGTACAGAGCCAGCCGACTCATTCATTATGATCTTCTAAAATGACTTCAAAATTTGCCTTTTGTGAAAACTGTGACTGACCCTAAAAACGTCACAAATCTGTGATTTTTCTCTTCCCACACAGGCACTGAAGTACAGAGAAGAACAGATGGATCTCTGTGCAGTCCTGCAAGCATGGGGCTGGGGAAAGAGCCCCCAGTGTCTGTCCGAGTTTGCAGCTGGGGTCGTCCATGGTTCTTCTACTGACAGATAGTAAAGAACAGCATTGATATAACTCTGTACTGGGTACTCCAGTCTGGTCACACCAACCTATGCAGGTTACTGCAATGCCTGTTGTTACTGAGGAATAGCTTACATGAAAGCTATGACTTTATCACCTTCTAAAAGGTTACCATTTAACTACAGAGCTAAGTCTGTCTCCACACTTCATTCTCATGCAAAGTCCCATGAAGCGCATCCAGACTCCCACGCATCATGTGTTGAAGTTTCAATGCTCTCAGGGACTTGGCTATCCAATCTTACCTTATTCAATCTGCAGGAAAACCTTTGCTTTGGGAAAAGACCACGGCACCTATGTTTGGTCTGCATGTCTATTGTATGGTTAGGACAGCTATTATGGTCCCATCCACAGAGAGCAAAAAGAAGTAGTACTAAATAAGAGAAGAAAGCCTTGGTGTCTCAAGCAAAACGATTATTGTATAAGCAAACAGGAATTGTATTAGAGATCAGCTGTTAGTAGAGAAAGTCTGACTCTACCCACAGAATAACCTAAAGACAACAGTGCTCTTTCTTTGGCGAGCTTTTTCTGCGAGGTGGGAACATTTCACATACCATTAAAACCTGAAATGGTCTTGAGCTTTTTGTTTCTGGAAGTCTGTACTTTATGCTTCACTTCCTACTTATTTGAATTCTGAACCTACCTGCAGAAAAGAGTCAAGTGAAATACTGGAAACTTTGCTAATATATTCCAGTCCACACTGCTACAATGGCACAAGTTTAAGAATTGTTTTAGGTCTCCCAAACTAACCTCTTATCAGACTTACGATGGTTACCCCAAATGACACCAAAAATGTACTGTCCTAACGTATTGCTGGAGAAGTTACAGAATAAAATTATACAGAACAGTAACAGTGGTTGTTCCACATTTCACTTGGAAAAAGTAACCCTGAAAGGTCTGAAACCTTCTCCGAATTCAGTGAAATGAACTTACCTGAACTTTAAAATGTACAGCATGTTGGGATTTTAGATTCTAGTTCACACTGACTGTAAGAGATGAATAAGAATCAAAATCAAAGATTTTCAGTATTCAAAAACTCTTATAGTTGAAACCTGGACCTGAATCTTTCACATTGTTCAGGTAGGTTTGCTGGATCTTCCTCCTGAGGTGAACTGGAAAGAGCTCCCAGAAGTCAGAGAAAGGCCCCCACCTCACGCAGGACCACGGCCCAGACTGGTATCGAACAAAACACGACGCTGCAAAACACAGAGTATATACAATGCACAGCGAGGTGGAAACGGGGGTTTACCCCCATCTGTCAGTGACTGTGGGTGCAGTAAGCCTCTGCAAAGCAATGCTCATTCCATCTGCTTTTGAGCAGAGCCATAAAATCGAGACAGTGTATGGTGCTACTCAAGGACAGTACTATTTTCTACCCAAGGGTGATAAAACAATGTTTGTCATTAGTGTGACTGCAGCCTACTGGACAACACGCTAATCTTTGGTGAGAAGCCCAAATACAAACATAGTTATTTACCTAACTCGGGTTAGAAACAGAGTTAGCATGTAAACACATTTCAGTGCCTACAGGGATAAGCTATTTCACAAAACAGTTACCTAATGGCATAGCTGGGCACCTCTCTCCACAAAGTCCTGGACACTTTACAGAAGTGTTTATTGCTTTTGTTTACACGCCAAAGATCAAAAGACTTATTAAGCTAAACAGATCATAACCTGAAAAAAGTGAGGAGCAAGCCAAGGAAGTCATACGGACAGAGCATCGACACCAGGAACCGAAGACTCCAGCTTTGGTTAGGCAGGTTTCATCATATATGCCTTAACCACTGAATTTAACTGGTGAAAATGCTGTAGCCCTTCACGAACTAATAAACTGCCAGGAAGAATTTAAAGGCATACTAGTTCTGGTATACTTGTAAAAAATCTAAATTGTGTTAATGTTTGCAGAAAAACAGGTTTAGTACTACTTCCATTAAAAACACAGATCTGACAGAAAATACCTGAATCGGTGCTTCCACTTGGTGCAAAAGTATTCTGTCATAGCTGGGGAAGGGTTAATGAAGAAAATCCGTCATGCGCGAGTACCTGCAGGACGACTGCAATACATCTGCGGGCTATCCGCATCAGCACCTCTTTAGACTCCAGCAGATTTAAACAGAGTCTGAGAGGTATTTACTCATAAATCAGTCAAATATGTAAATCCCAGGATTTGCACACATTACCTCGAGTTATTAGACGACGAAAGCTGATTCAAGGAAGGTCAGCAGGCATTTAGTGCCAAGGTACACTTAAGAAAACAAGAGACAGAAAAACCTGACAAAATATTTAGGAAAATCGCATAAGGATTATCTCTGTAAGAGAATCCAGTCTTTATAAGGCTTCGAATCTCTCCTCTTTTTAACTCAGCATTCCTTTACTGCTCATGAAGAAAACTTCTCCTACAGCACCAGTGGAAGCTTTGTCTCAGCAGAACGTGGCAGTGCCCCGTTTGCTAGCTGAAACACAAGAGCAGAAACGCAGCACTCGCAGGCACAGATCTAAAATCCCCTTTTGTACATGTTTCTGACACCAACCACAAAGGATATCCCTCCAAAGGGATCAACAGTCAGTTGGAAGACGCCCTCCGATTGCTTTGCTGCACTGGTACACCTGCAATTCTGAATAAACCAGGAAATCATCAATAATCTTTCCTTTAAAGCTGAAACACCGATTCTGCTTTTAAATAAAGCAGATGTATATGTAATGTGCGTTTCATTTAAAACCTGACTTACAAGATAAAAATGCCTAAATCCTGGAGTACCACCAAATCCTAGCTAGATTAATTTTTAATCACTGCAAATCAGGATAGAAATTGTCAGCTAGTACAGGGCAGATTAAAAGTTAATGTAGTCCAGAAACTTCGAAACTTCACATTGAATTGCTGGAGAAGCATTCTTACGCCAAAAGGAAAGCTGTTCAAACAACACAGAAAAAAGTGGCGCCTGATACTTATTCTGCTGCAACCAGCAAGATGTTTCTCCCTGTGAATCTGCAGAGGGCTGGAAGCATCCTGAGCTAGGCTTCATTTCAGCGAACAAGGTCATATGGTCTGCTGGGCAGCTTCTCAGACCTCCTTGGCTGGTATAATGCTTTATGCCTCATTTGAACCAAAGCAAATCTGTTTCTCTCCCTGTCCATCAGCCTTCCACCCAAGGCCTCCCGCCTGGCAGACAGGTACAGGCACCCTTTGCAAAGTCAGCCAGCGATGCTGCTCACCACCACAGCGTCAAGCTCCCTTCTGAAGGTGGTTTCAAATTTTAGTGCAAATGCAGAGCTGAAGTCTACATCGGTTAACAACAGCAGAAACAAATTCATCCAAGTATCCGGGAAATGAGAGCTGCCAAGTCTGAAGCTTTAAAAAGTATCAACATACTGTGTAGGCCAGTAAGTAGTACTGGATTAAGCATGAATGCTATAGGTCTATTAAAGTCATTAAAATGAATTTAACAACTTAGACTTAATAACCTCTAACTGCATTGAGATGTCTCAACACGCTTGTAAAATAAACAGCTGGAAAATCTGGCCTAACTATCCATATAAGTAATATATGGATATTTCCTTGACTCTGCCCACACCCCAAAGCATCTTCCAGAGGTACAAATCTCTTCCCTTATCTTAAACAAAAAGCCAAGTGTCCAGCTTTGGGCCAGGCAGGGTATATGGCATGAAGCTGTAGGTCCAACAGTCTCAGGGCCAGCCAGGGTGGGAGTGGGTTTCCAGCCTGCAAGGGTACTCTGGTAAGGAAACAAAGCCTCCTCCTCCTCAACTCTGTAGAAGAGGGAATTTGAAAATCGGGTGGCCAAGTCCTGGTTTCCATTTTGAACTATGCACCGAAGCCGCTATTCATCCCAGAAATTCATCATGCAGCTGCACAAGGGGACATAAAAATGTTACCAGGAGCAGATGCTGCAATCTGGAGGTGGAGGAGAGCTCTTCTGCTCCGGTATGACCGCCCACCCCGTCTGCTGACTGAGTGCCATGCTGAAGAAAAAGCTTATTGCTCACCTTAGGTGACAGAAACGAAGAAATATTTTAGTAGAGCAGATCTCAACAGAGTATGCACTACCACTTACTGATAAAGATAAGGCATCTTTTTTAAAGTTCTTGTATTAGTGTCTGTTCTGGAACTTGTTTCTATTTACCTGGGTAAAATAAATCTAAATTTATGATTTACAAATCGGTGATGCCAGATGCTCTTTGACAGTAAATACAACACAAATTCAGAGGAAGTTGGGATAGAGAAGATGGACTAATTTAATAGAAAACAACAGCTCTGTTCATTGTTTAGTCCTTACTACACGGGTCCAAGGTGCCAGGCACTGCTTTGGGGAATCAGTAAAGTAAGTGGGGAGAATACAAGCACACATCCTCCTAATATTGTTTGCATATATATTTGGTCCAATATGTATTCAGAATCAATGACAAAAATGTAAATCCAAAAGTGCGTAAAGCTGGTCACAAGTCCTTAGTATTGCCACTGAAATGTCTGGAGGGCTCTCACAGCTTGGTTCAAGAAGCTGACAGTCATGTGCACTATGAAGAGCTAAAAGGAGAAGACACCACAGAAGCTGCATGTTTAATGCCCTCCAGCACTTACAAAAGTCACAATCAAAAATGCCAGGATTTTAAAACTTAAGAATCTCTGTTTGCAAATGCTAAATATCACTGATCTCACCAAACCTCCAATATTGAAAAGTGCAATAAGAAATGCCATAAATGCTGTTTAGCCTGAAAAAAAATCAATTGTGCTTAAAGAGAAGCAAAAAGGCAGCCCTTCAGAGGTTGAAGTTTCTTAAGGCAAAGCTACCATGCCCAGGCACTCAGCAGGGTGCCTCTGTTCAGGTGCCACCGCTGTGCAGAACTAGCAGGGACCGTAGTTTCAATGCAGGGAGGGTTTCGAAGGCACCGTCGGTGCTGGATTCTCCTTGGTGACATTGGGAAACGCCATCTGTCTGCTCCCAGTCTGACACAAAATTGATGAGTAGTAAAAGGCACAGAGGCAAAAAGCACGTTTCGTTCACAGCAATGCTGCTGCAAGGTGATGCTGTGTGGCACGATCTCCTGGGAATGTGTATGTAATGGTCTTTGAACCATGAGGGAAGAAGCTGTCTGCTAATTAGCTCCCTGGTATTTGGCCACGCAATGTCATTCCTTGCATGAGAATTGCTGGGAAAACATTGGACATCATCTGATTAAAAAAAGGAAAAAGAGCTTTATGTGACGCAGCTTAACGAGATGGGCTTCAAACTAGCCCTAAAGCAAGCTGGACAAGAAAAATAAATGGTGACTTGTTCAGAAGAGATTGACAAGACAAGATAGTCACAGCCATCTGGTATACTCACAGAGAAAATTTAGGAGCCTGGGCTGTAAAGGGAAAAATCCTGAAGGCATCATTGTTCTTCCATACTAACACGGATCATCAAAGATTTCAGGAGCGTCACTTCAGACCAGAGTACCACTCGTATTTGGGAAGACATGCAAACATGAGCCGCACCTCCGGAAGCACGCGAGCATTGTACTTCAAGAACAGACACCCTTTGAAGTGGCAAGAGGCACGGACACTGCATGGCTCCGGTGAAAGATCAAAGTGGGAAAGCAGGCAGGGCTGCAAGGGTGCAGGGCTGCGGCAGCTCACCCAGCGAGGAGGAGCGGGACAGGGCCCTTCCAGGAGCACCCTGCGAGCAGGGTGGGTGGCATGCAGGGCCTCCGACCACCCACCGGCCCCCTGGAAGAGCGGGACAGCGGGGCTCGGGCAGCTCTGCCGTGGTTCTCAGCAATGCCACGTGTGGCTCCTGCCCCAAAAGCGCTTTCAGGCACAGGCTGCCCTGCGTGGGTGGCTTCTGCAGGTGAAAGCATGCGGATGAATTTAAACCGATGGGTCAAAATGCCCTTGGGGGGCAGGACCTGAACAGCCAGAGCGAATGCAGCTGGTGGGGCGAAGTCCCAGGCGGTGATGCTGCGAACGGCGCTGCCCCGAAAGCAGCGATTCACAGCACTCCCTCCTGCGCCAGGGGCTTTCAGGCCCCTGTATTTTGTTGCTATTATTCACTTGCGGGCGAATTATATTAATGTTTGTATCCAAATGTAGATACCTCCCACAGCCCGGGGAGCCAAACACAAACACGCTGATTATACAGTGTCTGGGGCACAGCCCTAGTAACAGAGATAAAAATCAACACATCCAGGGAAGCAGGAGGAAAAAGGCAGTGCAAGAGTGAGTCAGCAAATGTAAGCAATATGTTAGCCAGGCGAGCATTTCTGAAGGCACCGCGAGGTTGTTCATGCTGCAGACAAAGTCACATCCCTGAGAAACTGGACGACGCATCACCTTGGTGCGAGGGGTCCCTCTCTTTGGCAAGAGGAGCTCCGCATCTTCACACTGCTTTCGGGAAGGCTTTAACGCAGGTTTCTTCCACTGTCTCCCCCTTTAAGTCTGGGAAAGCAAAAAAAATCTGTGCCGTGCTTAGAACTACGGGGATGTGAGCATGGGAATCTGGTAAAGCAGAAGACGCCAGCCGTGAGCTGTGTCAGGTGTCATGATGAAGGCTGCAGGTTTCTGGGATTAGCCCGGTCACTTTGCAGGCCATGCAACGCTCCACCGAGCCTGTTTACAAATTAGCCCGTGATCTGGCTCATCCTCCTGCCAGCCCGCACTTCTCTGCAAAACAAGTGAGCCGGTGTCTTGGAGCCCCACCACGATGCGCCCCCACCAGCGGGCAGGCCTGCCCCACTGCAGATGGCCATCGGACGGCGAGTCTGAACCCCTTGGGTCACACAAACCGCAAACGACCGTACCGCGCCCAGCGGACACAGCTGCAGAGAGCAGCGAGTGGGAAGAAAAAGCAAGGTGCGAGGCCAGAAGTTTTACAAAAGTCACTGGACTTCAAGACACCAGCAAACTTCTTCGCAATTTTTCCGATCTAAATCCTGTTTTTCTACCACTTTGAAAATGCTGACTCTAATTAACTCATCTGCTTACACACTCTCGCGCCCTGAAGAGGATACTTGCTTTTGTAAATGATATTTATAAAGCAAGAGCTATTTAATACCTCCTCAACATATATCCATAACCTTCAAAATGTCTCCTATGAGTCAACACACTCTGACTAGAACTGATGTTTCTTTCCCCTTTCTGTTCTGTAAGGCCTTCTCCAGCCTATGGCCACTTCCCCAGAGCATGATGGCAGATGGCAGCCTAGGCCCCTGCCCACATTGCCTGGTTCAACACTGGAGACAGAATCACAGAATGGTAGGGGTTGGAAGGGACCTCTGTGGGTCACCTAGTCCAACCCCCCTGCCGAAGCAGGGTCTCCTACAGCAGGCTGCACAGGACCTTGAGATGGGTAGTTTTATTCTAGAAGAGGAGGACTTGCACAGGGAGAACTGCATGTAAACCAGTCTCTGGGAAACATGCCCTTTTCAGTTTAATTTTCATGCTTTCTAGTGATCTCCCACATACTACCCTTCACTCCGTAGCCACATGTTGCACTTACACCCTCTTCACCAGTATTTCTGCAGGAAGCCCATGGGATGGCGGCTTATTCTGGCCTCAGCAGCACTCATATCTCTGTCTGGATCAAAGCTATGGCTAAGACCAGAGCCACCTCCTGTACTCATACACAAAACTTCATATCCTCTTCCCATTCAAGCCACAGACATGTCTCCCACTGACTTGGACAAATCCCAGACGCCAATTTCAACAGTGAAGCTCCTCGAAAGTCCGTAGTCCTCCGGAAGGGTGCCTTTCCCACTCTTTGAATGCAGCAGGTTGAGCAGGACAGTCTAGGGACCAGACCGCCGGGTGTTAGCATAGCAGACTGCAAGATCCAGTTAGAGAGGGATGTTTGTCTAATTCACAACCTGAAGCGTTTGTCTCTGCTCACGCAGCTAGAAGGAAACCGCTCAGACAGCATGGGTGCAACATTTTGGGCACACGAGCCATGAGCACCTCAGCATACACGCGCTCATGGGTACTAAATACCAAAGGACACGTGGCCTCTGCGCCGTGCTGTCTCCAGGACTGCTTTAGGGAATGCCACGCAGGCAGCCTCTGGGCAAGGACCAGTTTGACGATTGACTCCCTTCCGCTGCGCCGCAGGAGGTCACGGCCCCAGAGAAGCCATGGCAGGTGGCCCTGGCACAGGAGGACAGTTCACCTCACCGTAGTGGTGGTTGCATCCGCGTGGCATGGGGCGAAAGTTCAGCCCCAGGGAGCTACTCCAGCGCCAGCAAACCCCAGGCAACCCACCTTGACACCACCCCTTTGTGCAACCTGGGTGGCAAGGGAGGCCGTCCCTGTTGCCTCGCCGGCTGGCTGACATTCAAGTGGCAGAATTTCATCCAGCAGCCAGGGAAAAACGCATGACAGTGCTATGCGTGTGTGCAATGCACTCTGGCTTACTGTACGTGCAATGGGAGGCTCTCCAGAGTTCTGGGAATCGGTCTTGCTTTCTTTTCACCTCATTTAGGACTTGGGAGCTGAGAAGAGAGACCTCAACTGACAGTCAGTGGCACTGATCATCCTAACCTGGTGAGACTTCTAATTGCAATGGTTTTGAGCAGCGATCTGAGCAGCCCCAGTTGCTGTGCAGAACCACCACTTTCAAGACATCCCTTCTGTTGTTAGAAATGTTACATCATAGAGCTTTCTGTCATTATAGCTTCCAACTCACGAAGAATGTGACTGTGGGATTTGCCCTTAAGAAAGGGCAAAGAGATACTAAAATACTGTAACTCTCCATAATAACACAACAAATGCAAGTGTCCCTCTTTCAAGCTACACAGCTACTTTAACAACACAAGAGTCACTTGAAATTCCATTGAGTCAAGACTCATTCTTGAAAATTTAAACAAGGCAAATGGGTTAAAGATCTCCGAAGCCAAACTCATGTCCCCTGTAAACAGATACAACATCATCTAGATTAATGAAAATGGGTCTACTCTCTGCCAGCAATAAATATGGATCGTAACTAAGGTCATCGGTACACAGCCTATGAAGACAAAGTGCTGGAACATAATCATAAAAGAAAAGTGTAGGCAAGAAGCTTGTGGTCTGTGAAAAGCCTGCCTCAATTGTACACTCCATTTTAATTGACACAATTCAAAACTGCTCAACATACCCGCAAGAGTTCATCACGATAAACCAAAGGACCACCCTCAGTATCTTACATACTGTGCACACCAACCCTGAAGCCACTGGCTCTTCATTGGTGAAGATGCTTCATGACACCACAACAGCTGAAGTCACTGGAATGGCTAAGGCAAGAAGAGCATTTAGAAAGCCTGAGGTCGAAATCTGGATGCCCAGCTTTAACACCGATACGTGACAGATGCTAACAGACCCTTTTTTGTTTTCCTAGTCCATTTTTGTTCTCGATCAAGGGCACGCTACTACAGAAAGCACAGGGAGGAGTTCTGCTCATTCACCACACAGTAAAAAGCTGTGGTAGCTCTCACAATTACTATTTCTCCCTAATCTCTGGATTGCCCATATTATCAGCCTAGTGTGTATTTTTTCCTAAATGTAGACACAATCTCTTCTTTCTTCATGTTCTTTTAGCGTCTTTTCCAATTATTGCATTTACAGTAATGACCATTGCAAAATATGTGAATTGTCATAATCATTTTACATACCAGATGCTACACTACATTTAGCCAACACATCGAAGTTTAGGGACTACATCTCTTATACTGAAGCCAACAGAAGTTTTACTCTAGACTTTATTTAGCATTTTTCCAGCTAATGACTGGAAGTGGCTTTTAAGAGAGAAGCCCCTTTTATACGGGGATACGACGGGTGCTGAGGAAAGCTTCAAGCAAGCACTCCTTTCGTTATCGCCCTATTCCAGAAACCAAGGACCAAGCGCCTCCATCAGAAGGTGGCAGCGGGCCCACCCCAATGCAGTGCTTTTTCTGTTTGTCTGGAGACAGCTCAGGGCCAGGCCTGCGCTGCCCAGCTCCATCGGCCCAGCGCTGAAACACACACCGGCTGCTGCCCACTGCACAGGCTGTTCTACGCCAGCATCCAGGGCTCCCCCAGCCACTCGCGCTGCCGGCTTGACTGTTCCTAAACGGAAAAAAGATACACGGAAAATGAAAGGGAGAGGGGCGGAAAGGGTGATAAAAAGGAAAATCAAATAGATATCTGGAAAAAGAAAAAAATGCATGGTGCGAGCAGAAACGAAGAAGGATGGTTGGAAATAACTATGGTCCGATAGCTCCCTGAAGTCTCTTTATATTCGTGCAGAGAAGGGAGTGGTTTTAGGATTTCACTTCTCTCTCTCAGCTCCCTATTTCAGGATGAGATGACTCAGACACCTTACGTAGCAGGCGCCTATGTGTGGTCAGACAAATCCCATCACCAGTGCCTGCAGGGTGCTTGAGGGACCGAATGAGTGAGCAGTAACCTAAACTGCCTGTAATCACCAAATGCCAGGATTGCAGGCATGCACACGTCCTCCGCAGGATCAAAAGGCGCATGTGGACGAAGTGGGAAAGGCATGCACTGTAACTACCATCTTCAGTAGCGTTACACAGGGACCACCTCTCCCTGACATCTAGGGCCAGGTTTCCAAAATGTTTCTTTCGGTAAAAATTTTTCTTTGATTTCCTAACAAGTGTGAACATCCTGCGTACAACAGCCTTGTGACAGTCTGGCTCCAAGTGTTGCAACAGGAACACCTGGTGTTGATCCTATTTTTCAAACTATAGTTCGAAATTTGCCCATGATGTAAGCACTGATGTAGGAGGGCAGCTCTTGGAAAATGCTGGAAAGCTTATGGGAAATTGAGTTTTGTCTGCCTGGGGTACCACTAGTTTTAAACTAAACCACTGACCTGTTAGGGGCAAGACTGAGTTTTTCATAGCACCCACGGGCAGTGCCTTGCACAAGGAGAATCTTCCCTCGCATGAGACCCCCAGAAATGCCGCAGTATGTAGGGTTGCTGGGCATTTTCAGCATGAACTGACAATCCAAGTAAGATTTAAAAATAATGGATTTAACTCCACAGTATTTACAGAGTTTTCAAACAACAAATAATGACTTAACAAAATAAACTGACAGCTTGTGTACACAGAGCCATTGCAAGAGGGAATGTCACTCCCAGTCAGTTCTGGCGTGACTGATACCAAATATAGTATTTTCTTTATCAACCCAAAAAGGGTATTCAAGCACACAGGAGTGATCAGGTCAGATCAAAGGTTGAACTAGGTCAGTATCCTGTTTCAGACGGCGGCAATACTTTTTAAAAAAATTTAACAGGGCAACGCTCTCACAAAATAATTTAAAGACAACATCATGCAACTTGAAATAATTTTACTTGTTAAACAATCTATTTCATCAGGGGTCTGCAATCAGTGCTGTGCACTCTCATCAGCAGTTCCACTTAGCACATCCTCAGAGCTTCAGCTTTCACCTAGGAAACGCAGTGAAATCGCCAGTGGGCTTTGCTGGGTTTGGGTCAGTCGCCCATGCACAAGGGTCAGGTCCCCATCCACACCTAGGAGAGGGGACACAGCAAGGCCCCCGATGATGAGACCTTGAGGTCTAACACGGGCCAGGGCAACCATTAGTTCCAGAGCTATCATGTCAACAGAGCAAAAGTCCTTGCAAAAGTGAAGGCAGCTAATGAAGACCAGAGGATCTAGACATCTCTAAGGTGTACAAAATAGCTTGGAGTTTTCTGCTTGGCTGTCAAGCCACGGATGAAGAAACAAGAAGGAAGGAATTGAAATGTAAGGTGTCCACAAAATTTCCTGCTTATAACCAATGCCTCTCTTGCTTGTGACCTGCAAAGATGTGGAAAAGGAGTTGGACAGCCAGCCCTCCCATGGAGAACAAAAAAAACCGAAGAAAACCCAGGACTTCTACCTGCCTGGAGATTTCATATGTTGGAAACCACAAAATTCTCATTAATGTTTGCAGAGGACCTGCATTCAGCAGTTGCACAACAGAAGATCTAGAGAGAAAATTCCCAATTAAAGCTAAAAGGAAAATTACATAAGTGAAAAGCCAGAGTTTGTAAAGATTTGTTAATAAACCCACTATCTGAATGAGACAGTCCAACAACTTTGGCATCCTGCTTTTGTTTATACTTAGAGGATTTCACTATCATCTTAAGTACCTCTTAATGGTTCTAAACATAAAATAAAAGAAGGAAAAAAATTAAAATAAAACTAGGCAATTTTACTAGCCAGAAGATCAGACTCCTCAATAATATCATTCTGGTCTTTTTACTGAGATGCACTTGGCCCATTGTTTCTTCCCCTTAAAATGTTAATTGGCACTCCCTGGGATTGCTCTTTCCAGGTGTATTTATACTACTGATGGCTCCAGACATACGGGGCAGATATTTGTCCTTAACAATGCTCTTTATCAACCTTAAGTTTTATGTCCAGGTGTAACTAAGGCCATCAGATATCAAAACCAACACACTGAATTTGAGGAGCTCATAATCATGGATGATGTCCAATTCATTTTTCACTCACTTTGCAGGCTTCACATGCTAAAAACTAACTACCAACAAATTTTAAAAATTCTGTTTAAAAGTTCTCAACAGAAGATGTTGAACAGTCTGAAGTTTTATTCAACTACTTGAAGGACAGTTCCTTCCACAAATTTGCAATTAAGAATGGTTTGGACTTTTGCAGTTTAATCCCATGATACCAACAATAAACTGCCTTGCCTCCAATAATACAGCAGCTCTTCTTAATCCTCAGTTACCACAATCAAGGAGACAAACTTTGCCCCACATCTTTGGCAAGAATAAAGTATTCTTCAGTGCTAGCACAAGTGTAAAGCTGCATAGTAATACTGTAAGGGCATTATGTTTTCTGTGCTGTTTTAATGTAGTTACTCATATGGGTCTTAGCACCTCAGGATCACTTTTGTGACATGGTAAAAGAACAACTTTGAATATCCTCAGAAAGGAATCGCTCACAATTTACAGTTGAGGAACTGAGGCATGAAGAACAATTTCCAGAGATGACACAGGTTCCTGACTTCCACGGAAATCGTGGGACTTGGGCACGTTCAGCAGAACTGAGCCTGACTGACTGACACCTGACTTGTACAAGGTGGCTATGGCTGCATTCAGTTTGAAGTCAGGCTCCCCACATCCTCAGAGATGTACTGATCATCATTCCCCTGCATGCCATGTAGCACAAACCACTACGTGTACTCTGCAAAGCCCCAAGTCCCCTGGCATGAGGTAAACCTTTGACTTGCATCACCTTCTCTTCCTCCCTACTCCGAACACCAGCTCTTCCAACAGAAGGTCAAGGTCTGCTCAGTAGATGCAAGATCTGCCCATGATTTCATCATTCCATGGAATGTCTGCTCTGCAGGATCTGGGTCCCTTCCTTAGCCAAACTGAGGTCACGACTTTCTTGGAATCCTTCCACCTTGCGCCGGCACCATAAGAAGGACTCACGGCAATCAAAAGGTAAGATGTCCTCACAAAAGTCAACAAGATTTGCAATTGAAGGTTTGCAGCGGAGCACACAGTACAAGGTAGTATCAGGTAGCACTGCTACTTTGGATCTGAAAGCAGTAACAACCACACTGGCAAACCCTGCACACGATGTGATGCACTTTTCTCCTCGAATTTGCCCGGGTGCAGTCTCAGCCCTGCTGTTTGCCGTTCTGCTGCTGGCCTGCATAACGCTAACCTGGGTGTCCCTGCAGAGCACCCCACCGGGCTGCAACGGTGTCCCCCAGCAAACCCAGCCCCAGGGGACGTCACACTGTGACATGGACAGGAATAGCATGGCTTGCAGTAGCAGCACTTCTGGGACACTTCAGCCAGTGATGGGCCACCACTGTGCTAGGCTCTGTGTAGACACAGAGTAAGTGCACAACCCTTCTACTCCAATCCGGGACTCAAGCCCAAGGCTGAAGTGGGCTGACAAAACGGTTGGCAAGAAAAAAAAGTATTGGGTAGCAGTGCGAGGGTAACATGGTTACACAGATAGGTCACACGTTCATACAGTCTGGTCAGTGAAAAGCTTATTTTACATTTTAGCTGATGTTAATTTACATTTAAAAATAGTAATACGTTTAACCCCTGCCCATTTCCATTAAAATAAAAAGCATCTAAACTCTCTATTAAGCTTTCCAAAAAGCATTTTAAATCTTCTTGCCTTGTGCAGTCCCAGTGGACCTTGTAGTACAAAAATCATTCTCAAAGTTGCAGAAAGCTCCATAAACACTAATGAAAGTTTCTCCTTGAAGCACAAAAAATAAACTCCAGCCCCGTAACCTCCAATGTCCCCAGCTCTGTACTGACAATACCTTTGCAGAGAAGGGTCTCTGCAGTCCCCATCAGCCTCTCCCTGGGCTCCAACACACCAGGGGTACCAGCCTGCCCGTGCTAACCGCAGTCATGAAGACAGAAATGCTACAGCCTTTCCCCTACGAATTTTTCCCCCTTTTTATCTCTAGATTTATTGCTAAGAGTTAGCAGATCAAAGCCAGTTGAAAAGGGCTTGGGATAGACTCTTGAGCAAGGGGCAGTGACTGCGCAATGACATAAAGGAAGAAAAAAGTACAAAACATCCTTTTATTCCCAGCACCACTATAGCTGGCTGTGGAGAAGAGACCGACGGCAAACGCAGTGCATAAATTTGAGAGTTAAATACTCGGCCAGACCTTTCTCTGCTGAGCTCAACGGGAACGTGACCATCTTTGACTTTTTGAGGAGCGCTAGAGGTACTGGACACAAATGCTCGCTGCGTTTTCAGCAGGGGGGGGTCAGGGAAAAGGCCAGTTACGTCAGCCATTGCAGAAAATGGAGTAATTGAGACCCCAAATCACGCAATGAGTTACACACAGCGATCTCCTGCTTACCCTGAACCCCATTAAAAGGCAACATCTACCAGCACAGAGTCCATTAAAAGACCAAGATCTAACAAATTATTGGAGCCTGTCTACAGTGCTTCTCTTACCAGATTACGGACAACCAGACTGCACCCATTGGAGGGAGGAGGAGAATATGGAAGCTGTCCCCATGTAAGTTTTATTCGCTGCTTTTAAAGAAGACAGTTTTTAAAGATTTCTAGGTTGCAAGGGACATGCACATGTAGCATCCGCCTCAGAAAAACTAGCAGCAGGAAAAAACACACCAATCTAAATAACAGCAGCTTGTCATCAAGGCATGATTAAAAATTGGCAATCAGGAAAGGAATGCTGCTGCGGTGCCCAGGAAGAGCCCAGAAGCATGTGCAACCTGACAGCAAAACAGCCAACAGCAACTCACATGCCACAGTACAAACTGCTGTCTTCTCGACGTGAGGCGATGACCTCAGCCAAAGATGCGCTTTTCACTCCGGCTGCCTTCGCCTGGGGTGCAGAAGAGCCTGTGGAAGCCAACTGCAGGTCGCACTTTTGCCAGGACTGATCAAGCAGCGACGCTGCCATGTAACAGAAGCGGTATCTGTCTGCCCCGCGCTGCCCCGACAGCTCTACCACCACATCCTTGTGAAGCTACAGCTTGGCAGACTGGAAAGCTGGACCAGCGCGCAGGGTGCCTCGTCCCACTGGCTCCGTGTGGATTCAACCAGCAAAGGACAAAGGTCAGTCTGTCTGTCTCTGCATGGGTGCCTGTATCTGCAAACCAGCAGAAATAGCCACAGATGTGAAACTGCCATCTTCCAGGGGAAAAATTCCCTGCGATTTGACAGGGCCAGGGAGTTTAGACAAGCAATGAGACAGCTGGGCACTCTGTACCCCATTCCCAAGGGAAATCAGCTTCTTCCCATTGCTCCTGTGCCCACCCACAAAAAGCACCCTGACTCCAGGGGTTTATGTCACCACTTGCTGCTCAGCCCCTGCCTGCACAAGCACCCCTCTGCTTTCAAAGTGCGTGCCTAGTTGAGACATGAGATACTTTTTCAGAAGTGCCAAAATCATTCAGCATCCTCCCAAACCAAACATCTCATCCGTCTCATCCCAAACCAAAATGCTCTGGAACGTCCATATTCGCTTTTGAAAATGATGGCAAGCTCCTAAATTCCTTCTGGCTCCATTCTTACAAGTTTATTATTCCCACAAGCACATGGTGTTTCACAAAGCAGAAGAGATGCCTTCACTCTCAGAAGCTTAAAAATTAATGAAGCAACATGATGAGAGGTATGTTCATACTCTAGGGACAGGGTGAGCAAAAGGCCAATGCCTATGTTTCAGTGGTAGGCTGAATCCAGAAGACACCGATGTGTTTATCTTCAGGATGACATTTTTGTGCCACCATCTTTCTTCTCCCCCCCCCCCCCCCCC